>PDWJ01000319.1_pt1 | contig 139117 bp, 107 predicted proteins | sample 1430881 | NCBI WGS metagenome assembly PDWJ01 (sample SAMN01162460, study PRJNA174530) | Oral metagenome, whole genome shotgun sequencing project. | biome: Marine environment; feature: Marine mammal; material: Swab sample of the gingival sulcus; isolation source: swab sample of gingival sulcus... | reverse complement strand
ATGTTTTTTCAAATCTTTGATTACAGCATCAAGAGCAAATACATTGCTATGAATATCTGATAACACCGCAATTTTCATGGGAACTCCTTAGGATATAACATATATTAAGCGGCGCATGTGCCGCCTAAACGCAATGATTTATTTATTAGACTGCGTGTTTTGCGGTATAAATTGATGATTTTTAACATTTTTACGCACGTTTCGCAGTGTAACATTGAAATTGTAGGTTTATCATGTAACTCTGTATGATAAACTACTTGAGCAATACAAAAACGCGCACAGTCAGTATAGCAGGGAAAGACGGGTTCTCAAATAAAATGAATCAAAAAAAGCCTAAATTTCTGGATCAGGTTCGTGAAACAATACGCTTGCGGAATTACTCTTATCGCACTGAAAAAACGTATATTTCTTGGATTAAGCGGTTCATTTTGTTTCACGGTAAGCGACATCCTCAAGAGATGGGCAAACCGGAAGTGGAGACGTTTCTTAAAGAGTTGGCGGTGCAGAGGAATGTGGCGGCATCGACTCAAAATCAGGCGTTGAGTGCGCTGTTGTTTTTGTACAATGACGTGCTGGATCGGCCGATTGGGTATGTGGATGTGTTGTGGGCGAAAAAGCCGAAACGATTGCCTGTTGTTTTGACGCGGGCGGAGGTGAAGGCGGTGTTGGCACAGCTTAACGGAACGGCGCTGCTTATTGGGCAACTGCTTTATGGAAGTGGATTGCGCCTGTTGGAATGCTTGCGTTTGCGCGTGCGGGAGGTTGATTTTGGTCAGGGTTTGTTGATTGTGCGGGATGGAAAAGGGCAAAAGGATCGCACGACAACGCTGCCCAGGCGTGTTGTGCCATCATTGCAGGCGCATTTGGAAGATACGCCGTCTCTTACTGATTAACCAATTCACAACTTTTGGTTATACCTCACTACTTTCCCCGCTACACCGCAGATATTTTGGCATATTGTCAACTATTTCTGCATCTTTAGCACTGCTCCTGGTTATTTACTTCAACAGGCAAAATAGTGGTACTATTGGCGACTCTATCTGGATGTTATTGTTTGGCCTAACGATTGGTATCATCTTTTTTCTACTCCCTTCGTTATATGTCTTATGGATGTCCTTTAAGCATCGTACACAATGACACGAAAATCAGTTCGTTTTTATATCGTCCTACTTACAATGATTGACTACCTTTTCATTTTCTATTGGCTGCTACCCATCTCAGGCAAACTGGCCTATATTCCTGATTCATTGCCCCAAACAAACACATGGCCTCAAATCAGCGTTGTTGACAATGGCGAAAATATGCTTGAAATCACCGTGCAAGCCATAACCTCGCGCTGATATCTTTTCTTGCTCCACCTCTCCCCTTGCGTTACACTCCGGGCATGCGCTTAGTTGTCCGAATTCTCCTGGTTTTGCTTATCCTGATTATCCTGGTTGGTGCCGCCTTCTTTCTTTTCCGGCGACCCGCTGACGCTGCATTTGGATCAGCTGTAGCCCTCTGCCCTGGTCCAGATTTATATGGCTACACTTGCACAGGCGGTGATGGTTTTGCGGCCATCGATGCCACCAACGACACCGGTCTCTACGCTGATGATGGCATTGTTTCGCTAGACCTCCCCTTTGTCTTCACCTATTACGGCACGGAGTATACGGAACTGCAAGCCAGCAGCAACGGCAACATCCAGTTCGGCAATAACAACGCCTGGTTTGACAATCTTTGCCTGGCCGATGGCCCTGCGCCCAACATGGGAGATATGATTGCACCTTACTGGGATGATTTCGATTTAACGTTCACTGGTTTTTTGGAAACGGAGATTGTGGGAGAAGAACCCAATCGTATTTTTGTGGTGGAATGGGATAGTGTATCCCTTTACGAAGGGGATGCGGAGGACGTGGTCACTTTCTCTGTGCAGTTGTTTGAAGGCAGTAATAACATTTTGTTTATGTATGAAGATGTAGGCATGGTGAATGATGGCAACGGCCGTTCTGCCACCATTGGTATGCAAAGTGAAGCACAAGGCACAGCACTGCAATACAGCTGCAACCAGGCTTCCGTCAGCGACCACGACCGCCTGCACATCCCCCATCCAGAAAACGCCAACGCTGACTTAGGCCGCGAAAATGTGCTTTACCGTCCGCAAGAGATGACCAACATGAATGCCAAAGGGGATATTGCTGACCTCATCACCATGCTCGAGCGGCACGGCCCCCCCATCATGGAAGCGATGCAGCGACAGTGGCTAAACCAGCAGCCACAACGCATGAGTGAATGGATCTGGCTGGAGGATGACAACGGCCGTTCCCATCTCATTCTCCTCTGGCGCGGCACCCAAGAGCGCCCAGACCTATCGCAGCTTATCCTGCTCTCCCCTGACAATTCTGGCGGGATGGCACTTCAGTTTAGCCACCATTTTGCCTCCCGGGCACACCCATTCGCCCAAATCGAACTCATTGACGCCGCCGACGTAACAGCCGATGGCCTGGTAGATGTGCTGCTGAAAGATGCCAGCAACGGCCGTGCCTACCTCTTCACCACGCATGACAACGCCCCCACCCTACACACCTTGCCCCAAACCTGCACCGGGCACGCCATCATCCAAGACGGCAATATCATCCGCAGCGGCTGCACCACCACCAATCGCCTCACCACCACCTGGGATGGCACACAATTCATGCCGCAAAACAATTGACCCAGGCCGCATGACCCATAGCCAATGTCATCGTTTACCACCCGCCATTGATCCCTAAATCCCGCCTTCTTCCTTCAATTTTCTCCCTGTAAAAAATTAAACTTGTCAACTAGGCAAAAAATCGCTACTATGTCCGCCGAAAATCAAGGGCAAAAAAACAACTTCAACGCAGGGAGAGAGACATGTTTGAAGTAAATGGCATATACGAAAATCGTAAAGGGAAATATACCATTTTAGAAATCAATGACCCTAAAATGCGCGTGCGCTACGAAGATGGCACTGAGGCCAACCTGAAAATAGAACTCCAGGCACGCATTTGGGAGAATATTGCAGTTGAACTCGAAGCGAAAGAGGCGAAGAAAAGCACCCGTAAAACCGCTGTGGGTTCCCACACCCAACATTTCATTCAATGCATCAGCCTGCCCGACGTAGAAGAACTCACTTTCCCTGGATGGCCAGAAAAAGTCATCATTGCCCGAAGAAAAGAAGATGTTAAGACGGTCAAAAAAGGTGATCGGGTCATCATCTATCTTATCGAATTGCAGCTTTTTTACGCTGTTGTGACCATTACCAATGATGGTGTCAAGCAAAAGACAAAAGATTATTTTTATAATATTGAAGAAGAAGACGCGCTGTTCTTCTCATTTGACATTGATGCCGAAGCCCAATCCCCAGAAACGGCCGTTTCCATTGACAGTGTCGAATTAGAGAGCTATCCTACCCTTTCCAAAATGCGTTTAGAAGCAGATGCCTACCTCAAAATGAGCGAAGACGATTTTGAACTATTGGCCGAACTATTAACCGAAGTCGCCGAAGACGACGAAGACGAAACCATCGACTCTAATGACGATGATTACGAAGAGGACATTGAAGATTAAATGAGCGAATATATTCTAGTCTGTGTTGCCTGGCCTTACGCCAATGCTGACATCCACCAGGGTAACGTCACCGGCTCCTATTTGCCAGCCGACATCTACGCCCGTTTCCACCGCCTCAAAGGCAACCAGGTACTCATGGTCTCCGGTTCAGACAGTCATGGCACCCCCGTCACCGTCAAAGCAGAAGAACTGGGACAAAGCGTCGAAGAAACCTTTGGCTACTACCATGAACGATTCATCCAACTGTTCCAAAAACTAGGTCTTGCCTACGATCTGTTTACCCATACCGACACCGAAAACCATTTCCAAGTCTCCCAGGATATTTTCAAATCCTTGCTGGAAAACAAATACCTCTACCGCAAAGTGACCAAGCAGATGTACTCACCAGCTGCTGGCAAATTCTTGCCCGACCGCTACGTAGAAGGCACCTGCCCCAAATGTGGGTACCACCGCGCCCGGGGCGACCAATGCGATAACTGCAATACCCTCTTTGAAAGCGCTGCCGAACTCATCGACCCACACAGCAAAACCGACGACAGCGCCTTAGAACTGCGCGACACAGAACATTTCTTCATTGACCTGCCTGCTATCGCTGAAGATGGCATGAAAGCATGGCTTGATGATAGTGCTAGAGATTTCTGGCGGCCACAAGTGATCAACTTCGCCCGCAACTTTGTGGACCAAGGATTGATCGGCCGCGCTGTCACTCGTGACATGGATTGGGGCATTCCCGTTCCTGTAACAGGATTCGAGACCAAGGTGCTTTACGTCTGGTTTGAGGCAGTGATTGGCTACCTCTCAGCTACCATCGAATGGGCAAAAAATAACGGCACCCCTGATGCCTGGAAAAATTGGTGGCAGAATCCTGAGGCGCGGGCTTCTTATTTTATCGGCAAGGACAATATCCCCTTCCACTCGATTTTCTGGCCAGCGCAGCTGTACGGTGCCCGGGGGCTCTACTCTGAAGACCCCAATCAACAGCTCAATTTGCCTTATGATGTGCCAGCCAATGAGTTCATGAACATGGAAGGTCGCAAAATCAGCGGCAGCATGAACTGGGGCGTGTGGATGCTGGACGCACTTGAACGCCATGATCCTGATCCACTACGGTATTACTTAACGGCCGTTATGCCTGAAACCCGTGATAGCGATTGGAGCTGGGCAGGCTATGTCGAGCGCAACAACACAGAGTTAGTTGGTAACTGGGGCAACCTCGTCAACCGCGTACTGAACATGACCAAACGCTACTTCAAAGGCAAACTGCCTGATCCAGGCGAACTAACTGCCAAAGACAAAGAACTACTAGCCGCCATCGACGCTGGCTTCAATTCAGCAGGCACCCTCTACGACAGTTGCAAATTCCGCGCCGTTGTGCAAGAAAACCTACGCCTCTCCTCGCTGGTTAACCAATACCTGGAAGACACCAGCCCCTGGTCAACCGCCAAAACCGACATAACCGCCACCGCTCGCTCCCTATACACCGCCATCCAGGCCATCAGTGGCCTCAAAGACCTGTGGGCACCCATTTTGCCCCACACCAGCCAGCGCCTGCACGAGATGCTGGGTGAAGAAGGGCAACTGTTTGGTGAACAACGCATCGAGACCTACCAGGAAACCACAAAATCCCACATTGGCCTCACCTACAACGGCGCTCAGGCTATCGGCACCTGGTCACGCAACGAGATTCCTGTTGGGCGGGAGCTGCCCAAACCCAAGCCCCTGTTCAAAAAACTCGATGACTCGGTCGCGGCTGATGAACTCAGCCGTCTGGGCGCCCCCAGCTAACCATACATTTTGCCCACTCACGGCCATCAGGTCAGAAATCACCAGACCAAAGCTTAATGACCGTCTAAAAACTACTCCCCGTTTTTCAGGGGAAAAGGTCACTTGAAACGCATCCATCAATTCCATCACCTATTTATAGATGCGCACTCAAGGGCTGACGATGAAATAAAATATGGAATTGCATCGTCAGGTGCAAGGAACGGTAAGGAAACAACCTCGCCATATGATTCAATTTCCGTTCCTTAGCTCAACCTGGAGTTAACCAAACTGGAGATAGCACAAGAGAATAAGCAGGTAGACAATTAGATACGAGAAGATGGCAGGCAAAAAAAGAGCATGGTCAGTGCCGTATCAGGCACAATTACGTTTGTTTTTAATCCCCTACTTAGTCGGTTCACTGCTTCTCGTGATCATTCCAGCCATTGCCACTGTCTTAATTGCGTTTACAGATTACAAAGCGGTGGCACTGCCCAAATTTGTCGGTTTAGCAAATTTTAAAGAGTTACTCGAATCTGGGCTTGTTCGCATTTCCCTGCGTAATTCAACCATCTTCGTCATACTGGCCGTGCCGCTGCGCATTTTAGGCGCATTGTTACTGGCACTGCTGCTGCAACGAAAGGGACGTTTGTTTAGTTTTTCTCGCGCATCCGTTTATGTGCCCACCATTATTCCTGAAGCAGCTTACGCCTTGCTCTGGCTGTGGATTTTCAATCCAGTTTATGGCCCGCTGAACATAGCATTGCGAGCCGTTGGCTTGCCAGCACCAGCCTGGCTAACAGAACCAGGTACCGCACAATTGGCCATTATCATCTTATCTTTATTCCAAATCGGGGAGGGGTTTGTGGTGCTTTTAGCGGGATTGCAAAGCATTCCCCGTTCTTTCTTTGAGTCGGCTGTGGTGGATGGCGCTAATGGGTGGCAATGTTTTTGGCGCATTACGTTGCCCCTGCTGGCGCCCTGGCTTATGCTGCTCACATTTCGAGATTTATTGGTCAGTTTGCAAAATACCTTTGCTCCTTCATTTATCATCACCTATGGAGGACCTTATTACGCCACAACCTACGTCCCGCTGCTAATCTATGAACTGGCTTTTGATTATTTTGAATTAGGCCTGGCTGCGGCGTTGCTATTGCTCACCTACATGTTGCTCGGGTTGATCGTGTTAGGCCTTGTTAATCTGATCGGGCTTGGAGGCAGCACAGATGAAGCGTAACAACCCGGTAAACTGGCTGCATGCTGCCGCAGCCGTTGCCGTTGCCTTCCTGTTTTTGCTGCCGATCTATTGGATTTTTACGGCGTCATTGCGAGAACCCGGCTTCCCTCCCCCAACAACAATTGAGTGGTGGCCGCAGGCCATTACTCTGGAAAACTATCCTTTTATTTTTGATTTGCTGCCCATGGCACGGTACATTCGTAACTCGCTAATTGTGGTAGCAACGGCCGTTCCCATTACTGTGTTTACCGCATCCATCGCCGGGTTTGCCATGTCGCAAGAAGGGGATTTGTGGCGGAGACGATTGCTCATTTTTAGCATTGTCTTGCTTATGATACCGGGAGCTTCCGTTTGGTTATTCCGCTTTCAGATTTTGAGCTGGTTAAATTTGATAGACACGCTTTGGGCTTTGATCGCTCCTGCTTTCGCGGCCAGCAGTCCGTTGTATGTGCTGCTTTTCTTTTGGGCTTATCGCCGGATACCGGCGGATATTTATGAAGCAGGCCGATTAGATGGCGCTTCTCCCTGGCTTTTATGGTGGCGCATTGCCAGACCGTTGGTACGCACAACGGCCGTTACCGTGGTGATCCTCTCATTTGTCATGTACTGGAGTGACTTTGTCAGCCCCGTCCTCTACATCTTCCGCACCGATTTGTATACCTTGCCCATTGGCTTGCAGCTCTTAAAACAACTCAATCCCACAGATTGGTCACTGCTCATGGCTGCTGCCGCGGTGATGACCCTGCCCGTATTGGTTCTATTCATCTTCATACAACGCTCTTTCCTCAGCGAATCTTCCATAGCAAATTTATTTGAGCAAAATTGATGAGATTCTAAAATGTTAAAATTAAGTCGCACTATCAGACTCAACCTTCTATTGCTCCTTTTACTGGCCGCTTGCGGCAGTTCAGCCGATAAACCAACTGTCACCTTCTCTGTTTTTGGCGACCCTGCAGAATTTGCCGCTTATGAAAATTTGGTGGCGGCCTTTCATGAACAACATCCTGAAATTCAAGTACAGTTGCAACATATTCCCAGCCAGAGTGATTACCGGCAGCGTTTAGCAGCTTCATTCTCAAGCGGTGAACCACCCGATGTGATGCTGCTCAACTACCGGCGCTTCAGCACCTTTGCCGGCCAAGATGGCCTGGAACCTTTGACCACCTATCTCGCAAACAGTGACATGTTGTCAGAGTCAGATTTCTTTCAGCCGGTCATCAAGTCGTTTTATCTGGAAGAAGAGTTGTGGTGTATTCCCCAAAATGTATCAAGTCTAGTCGTGTACTACAACAAAGACCTGTTTGATGCCGCCGGCCTACCCTACCCCACAAACGAGTGGACGCATGATGAGTTTTTGACCGCAGCTCGCCAACTCACACAAGACAGCGATGGCGATGGCGTGATTGACCAATACGGGGTGGGCATTAAACCCAATATTTTCCGCCTGGCGCCAATTATCTGGCAGTTTGGCGGTCAAGTGGTCGATGATTTAGAGCAGCCTACCCGTCTGATGATAGACAGCCCTGAAGCCTTAGCCGCATTCCAATGGTTTGTCGACTTGCAGGTCAAAGAGCAAGTGGTTCCAGATGCTGCAGCTGAGTCTGCCGAATCAAGTGAAAGTCGTTTCCTGAACGGCCGTTTAGCCATGTATTTCAACAGCCGTCGCGGGGTGCCAACCTATCGCACCATTAACAGCTTCAACTGGGATGTCGCCCCTTTGCCCCGGGGCAAACAGGCAGCCACTATTTTGCACAGCGATGGTTACTGCATGGCACAGCGCACAAAAAACAAAGATGCCGCCTGGACATTCATCGAATTCGCCAATTCCATCGCAGGCCAGACGATTGTCGCCGCCTCAGGACGAACTGTGCCCTCCTTGGTAGCCGTTGCCGAATCAGATGCCTTTCTCTCGCCAAATCTCCCCCCCGCCAACAGCCGTATCTACCTCGACACCGTCGATATTTTAGGACGGGCACCCATCATGACCACCTGGGTCGGTATCGAGGAAACAGCCAGCGAAGAAGTGAAACGTGCATTTTACGGGCAAGCATCTGTGGCAGAAGCTGCCAGAACGGCCGTTGCTGCTGCCCAACCCTACTTTGACGATGCACAAAAATAACAACTTGCCTCATAACGATACAGCGTACGCTGGCCTGACGGCACGAAAAAGTGCCAGATTAGCGCGGTTGAGGTAAAAACAGGGAAAATATTTGGAGTGTGGCGATACAGGCTTAACCCTCATCTGGCTGCACTATTACTTTGGAGCAATTATGATCCCGCTGCGCCTTGAACTGACAAACTTTCTCTCCTACCGTGAAACGGCCGTTCTCGATTTCACTGGTATCCACTTAGCCTGTATTTCCGGAGCCAACGGCGCAGGCAAATCCAGCATCCTCGACAGCATCACCTGGGCACTGTTTGGCAAAGCCCGCAGCAAAAGCGACGACGATTTGGTCAACCGCCGAGCCGCATTGGCCGGTGATACCGCCGCAGTAACTTACATCTTCGCCCTAGAAGAAAGCACCTACCGCGTCATCCGGCGCAAACGAGTACGCCAGGCAACCAAGTTAGAACTGCAAATCCTGGCCAATGGCAATTACGCCAACGGCAAATGGAAAACCCTCAGTGAAAGCAAGGTGCGCGAGACCGAAGCCGCCATCGTAAACTTGCTTAACATGAACTACGACACCTTCATCAACGCCAGCTTCCTCATCCAGGGCAAAGCCGACGAGTTCACCACCAAAACCCCCGGCAAACGCAAAGAAATCCTGGCCGACCTCCTGGGCGTGAGCCAGTGGGACCAATACCGTGACGCCGCCGCCGAAAAACGAAAAGCTGCCGAAACGGCCATTATGCTCCTAGATAGCCAAATGGGCGATATCGCCGCCGAACTAGAGGAAGAAGAAGCCCGCAAAGAAGCCCTGGCCACCGCCCAAGAAACCCATCAAGCCATCGCCAACCGTCTCAAAGACAAAGAAAAACTGCTGGCAGAACTGAAACGGGTAGAAACGGCCGTTCAGCAGCAGCAAGCCAATCTTAAAAATTTAGAAACCAACTTGTCCCACGCCCAAACCAGTCTGGCAAACCTGCAAAAATCACAAAGCCAACGCCAGCACGAGCGAGACAGTTATCAAGCCACCCTGGACGATGCCGAGGCCATCATCGCCGCCTTTGCCGCTTACGAACAGGCTGACGCCCAACTACGCCAGTGGCAAGCCAAAGCCGACCAGTTCAACAAACTCCAACGCAAGCAGCATAAGCACGAACTAGCCATCACCCAGGAACGCAGCCGCCTCACCACCCGCCAAAAAGAGCTAACCGCCCAACAAGAAAAAAGCAAACAGGCGCAGGCCGAACGCAAAACCGTCATCCAGACTATCACTGACGACCAGGCGCAGCTTACCCAAACAACAGCCAAGCTATCTGCCCTCACCCAACAAATTGAAGCGTGGCACGAGGCACGCACCGAACTACAACGTTTGCAATCAGAGCGCCAAAGTTACCACAAAGAACAATCCCGGTTGCAAAGCGAAGCGGCAAAAATAGAGAAATTGGCGCAAGAGAAAACGGCCGTTACCACCAACCACAGCGCCGCCCACAAAAAAATAACCCAACTCACCGCCGACCTCGCCGCCAGCGAAACCCAAAACGTCCGCTATGCCACCGCCAAAGCAGAACTCGACACCATCAATGGCGAGCAGCCCCGTCTGCGCGAGCAAATGGACAAATTAGCCGAGCGCATCAACCGCCTACAAGTAGAAACCGGCGGCAGCTGCCCACTCTGCGGTCAGGAACTGAGCGAAAGCCACCGCCACGCCGTTCTTGAAGAACTACAAACAGATGGCAAAGAAGCAGGCGACCGGTTCCGTGCCAACAAGCAGCGCATCACCGATTTAACTGCCGAAGTCGCCGACCTGGAACAAAAACTCAAGCAAAAACCCCGCCTGGAAAAAGAGCTGCAAAGCCAACGTGATCGGCTGGTGCGAGCCGAAGCCCGTCTGACAGAAATTACACAGTCACTCACCGCGTGGGAGCAAGACGGCCAAGTTCAGTTAGCAGCAGTCGAGGCAACCTTAGCCGAAACGGCCGTTCTCGATGCCCAAACGCAAAAAGTAAATGAACTCAGCAGCGCCGCCACACAAAAAGAAACGCTAGAAAAAGCACAGCAAGCGCAACAACGCGCCATCGCCAACGCCGAAGCGCGTCTGGCCGAAATTGACAAGCTGCTGGCAGACTGGTCTGAGCGCGGCCAACCAGAACTGGCAGCCACAACCGCCCAGCTAAACGCCAATGAGTACGCCACCGAAGCACAAACGGCCATGGCCGCCCTCAATCAGCAAATCAGCGAACTAGACTACGACGCCGACGCCCACAACACCGCCAAACAAGCCCACGCCGACCTCGCCGCAGCGCCCAAACGACAGCAAGCCTTGCAACAAGCCAAAACGGCCGTAGACACCCTCGACGCCACCCTGACAGACCTCGCCGCCCAACTGGCCGCCCAAAAACAGACCGTCAAAGCATTAGCAGCACAACAGGAAACGGCCGTTGCTCAACTAGCTGATCTGCAAAGCAGTGAAGGCGATTTACGCGCCACCGAAAACGAAGTCATCGATTTGCGTGAAGAAGAAATCGCCGCCAACCGCACTGTAGGCGCCGCCCAACAGCGGCTCAGCGTCCTGGACGATTTACGCCAGCGCAGCCAATCACTGCTCGACGAACGCGCCGAAAAAACCCTGCAAGTGCAGCGCCTCAAACTGCTAGAAAAAGCCTGTGGCCGCGATGGCGTGCAAGCCCTGCTCATCGAACACGCCCTGCCCGAAATCGAAGAACACGCCAACGAGTTGCTAGAGCGGCTCACAGGCGGTGACATGCGCCTCAGCTTCGAGACACAGCGCAAGCTCAAAAGCCGCGACGCCATCACCGAAACCCTCGACATCCGCATCAGCGACAGTGCTGGAGAACGGCCGTATGACAACTTCAGCGGCGGCGAACAGTTCCGCGTCAACTTTGCCGTGCGTCTAGCACTCTCCCAACTGTTAGCCAAACGTGCCGGAGCGCGGCTGCAAACCCTGGTCATCGATGAAGGCTTCGGCAGTCAGGATCCAAACGGCCGTCAGCGCCTCGTTGAAGCCATCAACACCATCCAGGACGACTTCGTCCGCATCCTCGTCATCACCCACATCGACGAACTACGCGACGCCTTTCCAGCACGCATCGAAGTCACCAAGAGCCTCACCGGTTCTAGCGCCATGGTAATTTAATAGGAAACTGCGAATTTAAATCGTGGATTTAAGATTAATCACCTGTTTTCAGATGGAGTTCCTCAAAAACAAACACTCCACCTGTTGAAGGACTTAAAGAACACGAGTAAGCATTAGTTAAACCCTGCTCATTTTGCACAAATTCCACCCGAAAAGAAAGAGAATCTGTTACTTGCTGCCCAGTTGTCAGCGCCACACAAGACGGCCGTGATGGTAATAAAGATGATGTTAATGAGCGGATGCTCAACTTTGCCTAGTTGCCGAGATCGGTCATGTTAACAAAGTGATCTTGAATACGCTTAACTGGTGATGATGTCATGGGGAGTTCCTTTTTTGTCCCCATTATCTCACAATTCTTGTCGTTTTTTCCGCTATCTGTTTACATAAGACAAGCGATTGCCCTAATGGCGTACTCATTAAGTCTTGATTTTTGATCCTGCATCAACTATTATATTAGACGCATCTAAATTATATTATTGGCAAATCTAATTCCTAGAGGTTACATGATCAATACACGCTTGCTTTTGCTCGATGGCACCCTTTTGACGCTTATCTTCTCTGCATTTGTCGGTTTTACTATTTGGTGGAAACCGCGTATGTGGCTGCATGATTTTCCACAGGACATACAAGACCGCGTGCCGCCTAAAACCGCTGCAGAAAAACGGCTCACAAATCTGGTGTCCATCCCATTCTCTATTTTATTGTTTGGTGGGTTGGGGTTAACAGCTTTCCGCTTTGGTTTAGACAATGGCTTGCTGGCAACAATGTTTCATGTTTATCTTGTTTGGCAAGTAGTCAACGTTTTTGATCTCATTGTCATTGATTGGGGCGGAATGTATCTTATTGATCCTCAGAATCCACCATTTCCAGGCACAGAAGGGGCAAAAGGGTATCGTGATTATAAATTTCATTTACTTGGTTTTTTAAAGGGAAGTGTAATAGGGTTGGTGCTGGCACCGGTCATAGTAGGCATTCTGTGGGTTCTGGTACGCTAAATCCGAAACTATCTTTGCCCGATGCGTAAAAAAAGGACACACGGGCATTGGGAGAGAATAGCCCATTTACAAAAGCCTCTTCGGTTTGCCCTTCAACAAGAATTTTTACGCGTCACATTAGGTGGGACGACCTCCCAATATATTCTTTTCCCACAAATCTCCTAACCCGTAATCTTCAAGCCAATTATCGATTGCATCTTTTGGTAAATGACGGAAGTCCGATTGCCCATCTTTTCTATCTACGACGATAATGTCTTCTGGATTGAATTGATTAACCAATGTGACAGATTGAGTAGAAACAATGACTTGTGTCCGTACCGCTGCGCTTTGAAGCAAATTTGCCAAAATGGTTATGGCATAAGGATGCAAGCCTAATTCTGGCTCATCTAAAATTATCGTTGTAGGGAGTTTAGCTGTTGGCTGTAATAATAAAGTAGCCAGGCTTATAAACCGTAACGTGCCATCAGATAGCGCATTGGCACCCAAAATCATATCAGTACCTTTTTCGCGCCATTCTAAACGAATTTTTTCAAGATTAAAAGGTGATGGACGTAAGGCAAAATCATTGAAGAATGGGGCGATCATGCGTATGACTTCGACAATATTTTGATAATGTGCAACTTCTGTTTCTCGTAGCAGATATAAATATGCTGCTAAATTAGACGCATCTTGACGCAAGAAACGATTATCAAAAATATCTCCCATTTGTTTTACTTTTGCTGATTCACTAGTATCATGAAAATGGTAAATTTGCCAGCTTGCCATCGCTTTTTTTACATAACGAACAAGCTTGGAATTTGCTTCCTCATTTAGCTGTGTCTCTATGCTGCCTGAGCCTAAATGAACTACATAGGGTTTTGGATAATGAGTTCGATCATGGAACTGAGCAGATTCATCCTCAAAAACAAACACTCCATCTGCTGAAGGACTTAAAGAACACGAGTAAGTATTGGTTAGACCCTGCTCATTTTGCACAAATTCCACCCGAAAAGAAAGAGAATCTGTTACTTGCTGCCCAAAATATAAGAAGGTATCAACACCCCCCGACTTTGCCGTATATAATTGAAGATTTTCGTTAGTTAACTCGTAAAGAAATTTAAATACACTGATAAAATTTGATTTCCCAACGCCATTTGCCCCAATCAATATATTTAATGGGCGTAAATCTAAATCCATCATACGAATAGATTTATAACCTTCAACTGTGAGCTGTCCAATGGAACCCATATGTTCTCCATAAAACTTAAATCTGAAATCAGAAATGCAGCTTAATTGTAACGCATTTGCTGATATGTTCTATTATTAGTTTTTGCGCACATTTTTGCAGTGACAAAGCACATGGTTGGAGGCATGGCTCCCCCTTATCCTGCTTGGCGAGATCAGTTCAGGCAAGTATAATCAAAAGCGTCAGTGTCAGTGCTAATCATCCAGTTTTCAATGGGACATAAGAATCTTGAAGCCCTTTACAGCCAACATCGTCTCTTTTATCATAATTTCCTGTCTCACTGCGCTTTATCTATGGGATAAAAGTCAAGGGGGCAATGTTTTAGAGAATATTACGAGGACAATCAAAACACTGTGTAAGTGGATGAGAACCCTCGTTGCTTTAGTTTTCATTTTTCTAGCTATCGTTGCATTCATCAAGAGCGGTTTTTGGACACAAATTTTTACGATTTTGATATTACCGGTTCCAACGTTTCTTTGCACAATGATGAATGTCGGATTTTTACTTTTCTTTATCGCGTTATACGTGAGCAAGAAGTAGCTGCATTCAGAAAAAAGGGGACAACGTGCGGCTCGTCGTCTACCGGCGGGCTAACAGCCGATCCACTTTAGAACGGACAGCCATCATGACCATTTCAGTCGGTTTCATTTTGCCGCGCGCTCTAGCCAGACGGTAATGAGTCATGACAATGTTTTTGGGGATAGACGGCCGTTCTTCTTCTGCCTTTCTCTCCATCACCAGCGCCTCAGTGGGGCAAGTAGAAACACACAAACCACAGCCAATACAACGATCCAGATTGATTTCCGGCACATAATCCTCAAAATCCAGCGCGTTCATCTGACAGCGCGTCTCGCATAAACCGCAGTTCGTGCATAAATCTTCGTCAACCAGCCTGGCAAAGAACGCCGAAGCAATGACACTGGCCGGCTGCGGGTGTTGATTCAAATTGCGCAACACTCCACAGCAGTCGCCGCAGCAGCAGCAAATAAAGGACGCATTTTGTGAGTTTCCCGGTTGCAGCACCAGGCCAGCCTCATTGGCTAAATCGAGGATTTCCAACGCCTCCTCCTGGCTAATTTTCCGGCCTAAGCCATTACGCTGGTAGTAAGCTGCCGCCGAACCAAATGAGAGACATGTCTCCAGCGGTTTACCGCAGCCTTCGCCAATGACAGCTTTTTCTTGACGGCAAACGCAGGGGGCAACGGTAATATTACTATGCGAGCGGACGATCTCTTCAGCCTGTTCATAAACCATGATCTCCAGCTGCGCATCAATGCTCTGACCAACAGGAATGGTGCGCAGCTGGGGAGTATGCTCCCAAATATTCATGAGACTGGGGGCATATTCATCAAAATCACGAACTAGTTCCGGTGTCAACCGCCCTACCTGGAACTCCCAAATACCGACGACGAAGGGAGCAGATGAGTATTTGGGTTCACCACCATCATCAGGATGATTGGCGTAAATGAGTCCTTTTTTCTCCATTTCCTGCAACATGTCAGCAGCAACGGCCGTTTCCAATCCAGCCCGCCGAGCCACCACGCGGGCTTCTTCTGGCAGCACAGTGAGATGCGTGGCGAGTTCGGCATGTTCTGGGGTAAACAAGCGGCGCAAAATACGCAGCTCCACACCCGATTCGGTAGCTGGATAGCCAGCAGGCAAATCATCGAGATGCTGGGCAAGTTTTTTGTAGATGTCTTGTGTCATAAAAACTCTCCTTAAAAGATGAATTTTCCCGTTGCAACCTAAAGTGATTATTTCCCTGTAAAACGGCCGTTACTGCTTTCTACTTTCTAATTTCTGCCCGGCACTATCCGTGAATCGCTTGCCCCTCCACATTGTGTGCTGCTTCCATCAGCGCTTCACTGAGCGTGGGGTGGGCATGGACATTGTGGGCAATTTCCGCAGCAGTGAGTTCTTGATTATGCGCCAGCGTCAATTCTGGCAGCAATTCTGTCACATCCGGGCCAACCATGTGGGCACCGAGAATTTCGCCATATTTTGCATCAGAGATAATTTTGATGAAGCCATCTTTTTCGCCAAGACCAAGCGCCTTGCCATTGGCCATGAAGTTGAAACGACCAGTATGAACCTCATACCCCGCCGCTTTTGCCTTTTCTTCTGTGTAGCCAAAACTGGCAACCTGCGGCACACAGTAAGTGGCACGAGGCATCATCAAGAAGTCAACAGGATGAGTTTCCTCACCTGCAATCGCTTCAGCAGCAACCATGCCCATTGCTGAGGCAATGTGCGCCAGGCGAAAATCGGTAGCCACGTCACCAATGGCATAGATGTTGGGCACATTGGTGCGCATCGTGCCATCAATTTCAATATTGCCACGCTCTGTCAGCTTGACGCCCGCCAAGTCTAGACCAATATCTTCCGTGTTGGGCATAAAGTTGATGGCGAGCATTACTTTGTCAGCTACCAAAGCAGTGCCATCTGGCACATGCACCTTGACACCGTTATCAGTCACTTCTACTTTCTGAACGGCCGTTTCCAAATGCAATTTTACGCCCAACTTCTTGTATGCTTTCTCCAGAATCTTACTCACTTCTGGCTCCTCATTGGGCAGCAGATGGGACATCATCTCCACAATAGTGACATCCACGCCATAGTTAGCCCACATGTAAGCCACTTCCACGCCAATCACACCACCACCGATGATGACCAAACTCTCCGGCAATTCTTCAGCCAGGATAGCTTCCTTATAAGAGATAATCCGTTCGCCATCAAACTCAATGCCTGGTAATGGCCGGGGACGCGCACCCGTCGCCAAAATGATATGTTGTGCGGTCAAAGTCACAGCACTGCCATCATTCAAAGACACCTGAATGGTTTCCTGATCCGCCAGTTTACCAACGCCTTCATACACATCGATATTGTTCTTCTTCATCAAAAAGCCAATGCCTTTGACGAGACGACTAGAAACTTGGCGACTGCGCTTAAAAGCAACACCATAATCCAATGATAAGTTATCGAAGCTGAAACCAAATTCTTTAGCTTTATGTTGTAAAGTGTGAGCCACTTCAGCATTTTTCAATAATGATTTAGACGGGATACAACCCACATTGAGGCAAACGCCGCCCCAATATTCTTTTTCAATGATGGCAGTTTTTAAGCCTAACTGCGAGGCACGAATAGCGGCCACATATCCGCCAGGTCCCGCTCCCAAAACGACAACATTGTATTGATTAGCCATATTTTACTCCTAAAGTTGGCAACGCAGAGGCACACAGGCGCCAAGCAAGGCTGACCATAGTTAGCATCTACGTTTGTGAAAAATGAAAGCAACGATACAACAAGCCAAGGGCTGAACTTGTACAGTCGCCAATTAAAATAGTAAAAATCAAGTGCGTTGATGATATAACAGCTGTCCTGATATGATTCAGTGACCCATCAGGATTATACTGCATCCGAGATTAGAGACACATGGAGATTGGGGCAATACGCTTAGAAACGGAAATTAAATCATACAACGAAATCGTTTCTTTACCATGCCTGAAAACTGACGATACCATACCGTATTTTATTTCATTGTCAGTCCTTACTAAATTTTTTCTCATGAATGGTATGCACGCGCTTTTAAAGGCGTTATAATCGTGGCGTTATGGGTTTTCCAACATGGACATTACTAGGCATGGCTCTGAGCGCGTTAGGTGCCTTAATTTTTACCGGACTCTCCCTGGTCGGTCAATCACCAAAATTTTTAGCGCGAGCTAAATTGCAAGGAGTCAGGCTCGATTCGCGGGTGCGTATGTTTACCGGGTATGGCTTTGCCTGTGTTTTGCTGGGTTTTGGCTTTTTCCTGGCAGGTGTTCCCTTAAATGGCACACCACTCACCGAGCAAACGGCCGTTCTCATCCCCACGCCCACCGCAAAAGAAACCACCATTGCCATTGTCGGTAGCAGTGTCACAACACCTACGCCATCGGCAACAAATACTGCTGAATTTAGTCGGTCTGGCACACCAGCCAGTGGTGCGTTTGTGGGGCTGCCCGCCGCAGAGGGCGAGGACAGCACAAGCATAGCTGGCACCGAAAGTGAGGCAGACAGCAGCGCAGCTGCCGTCACCCCTCTCACCGAAACGTCAACGCAAACCAACACCCCCACGCCTACCCCCACAGCCACACCAACCAGTTCCCCCACGCCCACCCTGACGCCAACACCAATTGTGGGAGAAACGGCCGTTGTTGATTTAGGAGGCAGCACCATTTGGCTGCGCAACACGCCAGGTGGACAAAAAACCATCATCATCAACAGCGGTGACATAGTCATCCTCCTCGACAGACACGCAAATCGTGCCGGTCACTTTTGGCGTGAAGTAAGCACCGTGAAAGGCGTCAGGGGATGGCTCCCCGTGGAGTTTCTCAGCAATCAGTGAGCGGCTGTAAGGCACGGAGCAATACCCTGTTTTATTTCATCGTTAGCTCCAAGTATCTCTCAAGCGCATTAATATCGGCCGGTAAAGTGACCGGTTCAGTAGCTTGAGACACGGCCGTTCCTGGATCTTTAAGTCCGTGCCCCGTGAGGATGCAAACGGCCGTTTTGCCTACGGGATCAATTTTGCCCCTCTCGATTTGTTGTTTGAGCGCCGCCACGCCGGTGGCTGAAGCGGGTTCAACAAAGACACCCTCCTCTTTTGCCAGCAAGTTCCAGCTTTCCAGGATCTTCTCATCGGTAACGGCCGTTATGATGCCGCCAGATTCGTCCAATGCTTCCAATGCCTGATGCCACCGAGCCGGATTACCAATGCGAATAGCAGTAGCAATCGTTTCCGGTTTTTCCACAACCTTACCTAACACAATCGGAGCAGAACCGGCGGCCTGCCCACCCAGGATGCGCGGTTGACCTTTGCCATACTGCTTGTAACCCAACCAATAGGCTGAGATATTGCCCGCGTTTCCCACCGGCAAGCAATGCCAATCAGGAGCCACGCCACCCAGTTGATCAATAATTTCAAACGAGCCAGTCTTTTGCCCCTCCAACCGCCACGGATTGATAGAATTCACCAGCACAATCGGCTGCCGCTCCACGATTTCACGCACCATATCCAGGCCATCATCAAAAGAGCCATCAATGCTAATGACATCCGCGCCATACGCCAGCGACGCCGCCAGTTTACCTAGGGCAATCTTCCCTTCCGGCACCAAAACCAGGCAGCGCAAACCGGCTCGGGCAGCGTAGGCAGCAGCACTAGCCGCAGTATTGCCGGTGCTGGCACAAATGACACTCTTCGCCCCTTCACGGACAGCTTGCGTCATGGCAGCTGTCATGCCCCGATCCTTAAAGGAACCGGTAGGATTCAAGCCTTCGTATTTCAGATACAACTGCAAACCAGCTTTAGGAGCGATGATTTCTGCCAGCCGCTCAGCCCGAATGAGCGGAGTATTTCCCTCATTCAGCGTGATGATGTCAACGGATTCATCAAATGGAAGATATTTTTGATATGCGCGGATAACGCCTTGCCAACTCATAATTTTTCACCTATTAAAGCCTTGTTTGGGGCGAGACAACCAGGAGACAAGCCTGTATGCTCAATCAAATCCTTTCCCGGTCATCCTGCCCCGACCACACAAAACTTCAGAGACCCTTAAAATTTAAGGGTGCAGTAAAACTGCACCCTCAACAAGCATACGTTATTTTTTAGTTTTTGGCACAAGTGAATTTTGGCAAAATCACTCGATTGCTTTGCCACAATTTAGTTGTTGCCCGGGATGATCAACGGCTGTCCAGCATAAATGACATAGGGATATTCCAGATTATTTGCTTCTGCGATAGCTGCCGTGGGAACGCCATACTGCAAAGATATGCTGTACACCGTCTCGCCCGGTTTCACAATGTGGGTAAACTCGGGGCGGTCTCCAGGGGCGCTGGTTGGAATTTTTAACACCTGACCCGCATAAATCTGATTGGGGTTCACTAACCCATTGGCTTCAGCAATTTCTACCCAGCTTACGCCAAATTTAGACCCAATTTGGTATAAATTATTGCCGGGCTGTACGGTGTAATGGGTGACATTGTCTGGGGATAAGGTAGGTTGAACAGGCAGCTGCACTTCTTTATCGCACAGAATTTTGATAGTCTGGCCAACGGTGATGTTATTGGGATTTGAGATGCCGTTGTACTGTGCCAGTGTCACCCACGACAGCCCATACTGTAAGCCAATGCGGAACAGGTTTTCCCCTGGCTGGACGACATGTTCTGGGGGGCAGGTGACGGAGCTCGTTTCTGCGGTAACGGCCGTTTCCTCTTTCCCTTCTTCAGCCACCGTCTCCTCTTCAGGAGCAGGTTCAAGTGTCGCCGTTGCCTCAACCGCTTCTACCGTAGCTGGCACCGCGGTTGCCTCAACATCAATACTGGCTTCCGCTGCTGGATACCCCGCCTCCGATTCATCTGCTTCAGTTTCAGCTGATTCCGTTTCTGGGGCAGCCTCAGGGGCTGCAACGTCAGGAGCCGATGTGGGGTCTAAACTCGTGCCGCCACCCACATTCGGGTCAGAAGTATCAGGTGGCTCTGAAACCCCGGCCATTGCTTCATCTTTAGGAGCAGGACGTGTACATCCAACTAACAACACGGTTAGCCCCATGATAATCAGGAAAATCAGCAAAAGTCGTTGTCGAGAAAGCATTTTGATATCCTCCATTTCATAGCTATTGAAATTCGGCTTAGGTGAATACAGGTGGCCTAAAACGGCCGTTTTCTCGACATAATATATCATGAATTCATCATTACGTAAAGTTGCCAGCCATTTAAATCCAAGTTTATAAACATCCTTGTGTCAAGAACAACAAGCCTATGTTATAATTTACATCGACAAGCGCCAAACAAAATAGTATCAGACAGATCATAAAACCAGCTCCAAATTTTAACAGGCATATTGGGTGGAACGACAAAGTTATTGGTTCATAATACCCGTGCTATTTAGGAACGGAAGTTAAATAATACGAGAAATTATTTCCTGAGTGACCGTCTAAACACGAGTCTCCGTTCTTCCTGGGTAAAGGTCACTTGAAACGCATCCATCAATGCCATAACGTATGTATGGATGCTCACTTCCCGTTCCTTAAAACTGATGATGCAATTCCGTATTTTATTTCATCATCAGTCCTTACTTCATTCCCAAGAACATAATCCTTATTCGCCATCGAGAATTAAAATATGAGTGGTGAACGCATTCTGATCATTGATGACAGTCGAGAAATCGTCAAATATTTGACAGAACATGTGCTGCCCACATTTGGGTACAACACACTGTACACATACGACGGACAAACAGGCTTAGCATTCATTCGTGAACAAAAACCCGACCTGGTCATGCTAGATTTTAATTTGCCAGAAATGACCGGGATCGACGTCCTGCAACAAATGGCAAAAGAATCGATCAGCACACCCGTCATTCTCATGACAGGGTACGGATCAGAACTATCTGCCATCGAAGCCTTTCGCCTAGGTGCTAAAGATTACTTAATCAAACCATTTACCATTGATGAAGTAATAGAAACTATCGAAAGAGCCCTCGTAGAAACTCGCCTACTCCACGATAAAACAGAGCTGGCAGAACAACTTCGCCGTGTCAAAGTAGAAATGAGTCGCCAGACCCATGAAATGAACACGTTGTCAAACATCGGCAAAGCCATAACCTCCCTCCTCAGCACAGATGATGTATTGGGACGGGTGTTAGAAGCAGCCACCTATCTCACCAATGCAGAAGAAAGTCACATCTGGCTTTCAGACAAAGATAGCAAAAATTTGTACGCTTACGAAAAAAGCGACCCCCACACGCCCCCGCCTGAATCCGTTCCTATCAATCCAGACACCTATTTAGGGAAAGTCATGGTTTCTGGTCATCCCGTGCGCAAAGCTGAATTTTCCAACCAGGGGTTGATGGTAAAAATCGGACACTATGCCCGCTCGATTTTGTATGTGCCCCTGAAGCTTCGGGGCATCACACTGGGGGTACTAGGCGTTAGCCATCGCGTCACTTATCGCACTTTTAGTAAACGGGATGAATTCTTGTTGGCTTTTTTGGGTGATTATGCTGCCATTGCTTTAGAAAATGCACGTGTGTTCCAGGCGGCAGATAAAGCTTTATCCCGCCGTGTTAAAGAACTAAACACCCTAATCGATATCACCCGTACCATCACCTCAACACTTGACTTAGATGAAGTGGTTCGCCTCACCATTCAACATGTTCATACCAGTTGGGATATCGAAGTGGCCTCATTGTGGTGGCTCGACAATTCCAGCAATAGCCTACGCGTATTAGCCAATGTGGGCACTCCAAACGATATTTTAAACCAGATGGAAGTACCTTTAGGAGAAGGCTTTGTAGGCAGTGTAGCGCAATCAGGAAAATGGGTGTACACAAATGATGTCGCCACGCATCCTTCACATTTTCGTGATGTTGATGTTCATACAGGTTTTCAAACGCACTCTCTGTTGTGTGTTCCCCTCTTATTTGGGGGAGCCGTAGTCGGAGCCATGCAATTGGTAAATAAACGAGATGGTGACTTTGATGATCAAGATGTAGAATATGCTTTATCCATCGCCGCTGCCATTGCCATCGCTGTCACCAATGCGCTCCGTTATGGTGAAAGTGAAGCCCAAAAAGAACTCAAGCTCGAATAACAACGACACACAATCCTTTGTACCCTATGATACCTGCGCACATTCTTGGTTCGGCGATATAGTTTATCCAACCGGGGCAGCTCTTCGGTTGTTAATTCAATAGGCTTCATGCCCTTTAGGATTGACGATGAAATACGGGATTACATCGTCAGTTTCAAGGAACGACAAGTGCACATCCATACATAAGTGATGGATGCGCTTCAAGTGACCTTTACCCCTGAAAAGAGGGGGCTCCTGTTTAGCTGGTCACTAAGAAAACGACTTCGTCGTATTATCTAATTTCTGTTCCTTAGTTTATCAGCGATGGTTTATAGGAGTAATGTGTTATGTTGGCAAAGGTAATAAGTTGTGCCATCGTGGGGTTAAATGCTGAAACCATTGACGTTGAAGTAGACATCATACGTGGCGCACCTGCTTTTAATCTAGTTGGCTTACCAGATGCGGCCGTGCGCGAAAGCAGGGACCGGGTTCATTCTGCTATTAAGAACAGTGGTTTCACTTTCCCCGCAAATAAACGCATCACCGTTAATCTCGCTCCAGCAGATCTGCGCAAAGAGGGGCCTGCCTATGATTTGCCCATTGCTGTGGGCGTATTGGCTGCTTCACAACAGGTATGGCCTGACAAATTGGAAGGGGGGCTGTTTATTGGAGAATTGTCTCTTGATGGCACCACCCGGCATACGAAGGGCATCTTGCCTATGACGGCTTTAGCTCGGCAGTTGGGGTATGCGCGTGTCTTTGTGCCCACCGTAGATGCGGAGGAAGCTGCACTGTTGCCAGATTTAGAGATAATTCCAGTCACCAATTTGGCTCAGCTTGTGGGACATTTGACGGGTTTAAGCCCCATTTCACCATATGAGGTCGATTTGAAGGCAGTCTTTGACGCCCCGGTTAATTATGCTGCTGATTTTGCTGATATTATGGGGCAAGAACATGTTAAGCGGGCAGCGGAGATCGCTGTGAGTGGTTTTCATAATTTACTTCTCACAGGCCCGCCTGGGGCAGGAAAGACTCTTATTTCAAAATCCTTTCCCAGCATTATGCCCCGGATGACAGTGGATGAGTCGTTAGAGGTGACGAAGATCTATAGTGTGGCAGGTTTGTTACCAGCAGACACACCCTTGATTCGGCAACGGCCGTTTCGCTCGCCACATCATACTATCAGCTACGCTGGCCTGGTGGGAGGGGGGGCCTGGCCTAGACCGGGCGAAATATCCTTGGCTCATCGGGGAGTACTCTTCCTGGATGAGCTGCCTGAGTTCGGGCAGAACTTGATTGAAGTGCTGCGCCAACCCCTGGAGGGAAACCCAAGAGAAATCGCCATTTCCCGGGCTAACGGCACAGTCACCTATCCCGCCAATTTCATGCTCATTGCCGCGAAAAATCCATGCCCCTGCGGCTATTTTGGGGATGCAACGCATCCCTGCTCTTGCTCCAACGCGATGGTGACCCGCTACCAGAAACGCATCTCTGGCCCCTTGATGGACCGCATTGACCTGCACGTCGATGTACCGCGAGTCGATTTCGATAAATTAACGGCTATTCAGCGGGGAGAGACATCGGAATGTGTTCGAGAACGTGTGGAGAAAGCTAGAAAAATACAGACCAAACGTTTCCAAAAGTCTAATTTAAACTGTAACGCCGATATGGGGCCCAGCGAAGTTCGAGAAGTTTGCCTGTTAGACGAGACAGGCAAGAAACTTATGCGCAGTGCCATGGCGCAAATGAACTTGAGCGCCCGCGCCTTCCATCGAATTTTAAAAGTAGCCCGTACCATCGCCGATCTGGCTGGTGAAGAGCATATCCAGCCAGCACACCTGGCTGAGGCCTTGCAGTATCGCCCTCGTCAAAGTTGATTTTTGATGCAAGCATTCTCGCTTTTGCACGGGGCAAGATTCATTTTAACAAAAGAATCTATAGTCAATTAGTACAAATTTCTTGCCCTTCAAGTTGCTCTGTTATATGTTTAGTAAGTTCATGCAGGAAATTTGAGATTTAGGTGTTCTAACCCTGCCTATGTTTTCTGTTTATCAACATTTATTCTTTAAGGCTGACGATTCAATAAGTAAGTTGTGGCATGACATCGTCACCTTTAAGCAACGGCACAAGTCACATTTGTCCAAGTTCATTCATTGCCGTTCCTTAGCTACCCTGGAGTCTGAAAGTGGCCAATAATCGTCCCCGCTATGAGGAAGCCCTTAATCGTGGCACCATGTACAGTTCAAAAGAAAGGTGGAAAGATGCCTTTGGTGCCTACCGCGTTGCCCTTGCAGAATTTCCCAAAGAACCCGCTCCTTACGCTGGTTTAGGTGAAGCGTGTCTGGGATTAAAGCAGTTAGACAAAGCCCTGGAATGCTTCAAACTGGCTGCCAAGTATTCCCGAGGCGACATTGCTTACTTAAAAAAGATCGCTGATATTCAAGAACGCCAGGGACGACTTCTCGACGCTGCCAAAACGTATACCGCTGTTGGTGAATTCCTTTTACGTCAACGAAAATTGGATGATGCCATCGGCAATTGGGAACGTGCTGTTCGCCTTGATTCAAACTTGTTAGGCCCTCATCGTCGTTTGGCTATGATTTTCCAACGCCAAAACAAAAAACGAGATGCTGTTCGTGAGTATTTAGCCATCGCCCGCATTTTGCAAGCCCACGGGGATAACAAAAAGGCATTGCAAATGTGTCAGGCGGCGCTTCGTTTGGATCCGAAGAATAAAGATGTCTTAACGGCCGTTGATCTTATCCGGCATGGTGAAGCAGCGTATGCTGAACCGGAGCTGGAAGAAACCGTCGTGCCAGACATTTCAGAGGAAGAGCAGGCAGAAGCAGATGCCCTCACCGAAACGGTACGGCAGATGGCCGCCATTTTTGAAGCAGAAGCGAAAAAACAGCCACTACCAGCTCCCAAACCCGTTAGCAATGATCCGGTAGACGTGGCCAGGCGTCTGGCGCAAGAGCAAATTGCTGAAGAGATCTTTCGGGAAGAAGATCAATCGGATATGGCTGCTGCGCAAACAGGTTTAAGCAAGTTAGAGCGGGATGCGCTCCTCGGGCAAGCGGTTGATTTTGAATCAAGAAAACAAGTTGGCGATGCTATTGGTTGTTATGAAAAAGCGATTGGTGGTGGGCTGCGTATGCCTGCTGCTTTTTTCAGCCTGGGATTATTATATTTGCAACATACTGACTTACGGAAAGCAAAACGGGCTTTAAGTTATGCAGTTAAGGATAAAAACTATAAAGAGGCTTCTAAACTCGCCTTCACCCGCGCCCAACAAGCCGCTAAAAAAAAATAGAAAAAAATAGAGTTTTCTCTGGACAAATGGAGACTAAAAATGATAGATAAAAATAAAAGTCAAGTATGCATAAACTGTGGCACGACAGAACAACACGTCCCTTTAATCTCAATTCGGTTCAATCAGGTGGGAGATTGGATTTGTACACAATGTTTGCCAATGCTCATCCACAATCCAAAGCGTTTATCACAGGTTTTGCCTGGCATTAAGGCTGTCCCTACAGAACACGGTCATTAGACCCGCAGCTGTTTTCATACACACGCACAAGGCGCTTTTAGACTAATGAACCTAAAAGCGCTTTTTTGATGCCTTGATTTCTTCATGGAAACGGAATGAGCTACGGGGCAAACTGAATTACGCCCCATTTCCCGTTGATGAGCCAATCGGGATCCTGAGCAGAAAGTGTGGCAGCCTGTCCTTCTGCTAAACTGACGATGATTTCAGATTTGAGGGTGCGCAGCGCCAGCAAGGGGGCAGGGAAATAACCAACGATGTCAGCTAAGGGCGTGGTAAAGGGCCAGTGGCGGTCACCAAGCAGGCGGCGGTAGTTAGCGTCCCCCTTGCTGATGACAAGATTGGAGTGGGCTAGTTCACCTTTCAAATCATCGGGCAATGCCCACATGGGCAGGGGAGAGGTCCAAAAGAAGTGTGTCTGCAAACGCAAACGGCCGTTCTTGATCATCCCCTGCAACCTGTGTCCCACCACCCGGGTGGCTTCATTTTCATCTTGCGCCAAAAATGCAATCGTATCTGTCACATCCTTGATAAGCGCATCAGAGACAAAGGTAGGATGGCTTTTGAGGTGCAGGCAGACGGTAACGGCCGTTTCACTACACAACAGGTAATCAACCAGACACAAGTCAGCCACCAGCTCAAAACCCGCGTTGTCAGCGATGAGGTCAAGTCGCTTGTGAGGAGATGAGAGCAGATGAGAGAGAACGGCCGTTACCTCATCCGTTAGCAAAAACTCATCTTGGGCACCGGCACCACCTGGCCGATCATCTTGATCCGCAGGCCAAAGACTCAAATCTGCCTGGTTGCCCCACAAATCAGCATACAGCAAATGCATCAATGCCGCCTCTCTTGCCTCCGGTTCCGCCAGCCAACGGGTCACCGCCGCACACAAATTGCGAACAGCCGGCACACTCATCGTCAAGCCTTGTCTCTTTTGATACGCATACGGATCCACCCCTTCCGTAACCGCGCCCTCATCAAAATATTGCGTCGCCTCCAACACACGCCGATAGAAATAAGTTTCCACAAAAAACCACGGGGCTTGCAGCCAGCTTTGTTCCAAATAAGGCAAGCAATATTTGCGCCAATCAGCCGCATCTGGTGCGTATAAATCCGTCAACGGCCGAATAGGCGTATTGGGAATCCCCTCAATCAAGTCTGCCAAATCAGCCACAACATGAGAACAGAACCTATTTTCCGCCAAAATGCGCCGCCCAATGTCCGGCAGCCGCACCGCAATCGAATAATGCGTAAACGTCCCCGTTTCAGAACCACGCAGCGGCGCTGGAATGTCAAGATTTAATTTCATAACAGAGCTTTTTTGGCATATTGTCGTCTGTTGTCATCAGCCAACAACAATATCGTCAACCTTTAATCTCTCCGCAATTTGCGATAAGTAATGCGATGCGGGCGCTCGGCAGCTGCACCCAGGCGCTTTTTCCGGTCTTCTTCATAAGCGTCATAGTTGCCGATGAACCAGCGGGCTTCACTATCTCCCTCAAAGGCGAGGATGTGAGTGGCAACGCGGTTAAGGAACCAGCGATCATGGGAAATGATCATGGCACTGCCCGCATAGTTTTCAATGGCATCTTCCAAAGCGCGAAGCGTATTCACGTCCAGATCATTAGTCGGCTCATCGAGCAAGAGGACATTAGACTCCTCCTTGAGCAATTTAGCAAGATGAACGCGATTGCGTTCGCCGCCAGAGAGCGTGCCTACCTTCTTTTGCTGATCAGAGCCGCCAAAATTAAAACGGCTGACATAAGCACGAGAGTTCATGCGGCGGTGGCCAAGCTGCAAATCCTCTTGACCACCTGAGATTTCTTGCCAGACAGTTTTGTCCGGGTCGAGATTGTCGCGGCTTTGGTCAACGTAAGCCAACTTGACAGTTTGGCCCACAGTGAGTGAGCCACTGTCCGGTTCTTCCTGGCCAACAATCATGCGGAACAGGGTCGTTTTGCCAGCACCGTTAGGGCCAACAATACCCACGATAGCGCCAGGTGGAATGTCGATAGTGAGATCATCATAGAGCAGTTTGCCCTCATAACCTTTGCTGATACCTGCCGTGCGAATGACAATGTCGCCAAGGCGCGGTCCCGGGGGAATGTAGATTTCGCGCTCTTCGTTGGCGCGTTCACCCTGGCTAGCGACCAATTCACGGTACTGATTGATACGCGCTTTAGATTTAGCGCGCTGCCCTTTGGGACTCATGTTGATCCAATCAAGTTCGCGCTGCAAGGTTTTCATGCGTGCCGATTCTTTCTTCTCTTCACGGGCGAGGCGGTCTTGTTTTTGTGACAGCCAGGAAGAGTAGTTGCCTTTCCAGGGAATACCATGGCCGCGATCTAGCTCCAAAATCCAGCCAGCAACATTGTCAAGGAAATAACGGTCATGGGTGACCGCGATAACCGTGCCTGCATAGTCTTGCAAATGCTTTTCCAGCCAGGCAACCGATTCAGCGTCAAGGTGGTTAGTGGGCTCGTCCAGCAAGAGGATATCGGGAGCTTGCAGCAGCAAGCGGCAAAGCGCCACGCGCCGGCGTTCACCACCGGAAAGCACACTGATAGACATGTCACCAGGTGGGGTACGTAAGGCATCCATGGCCAGCTCCAGGCGGCTGTCGAGATTCCAGGCGTCCATGTGGTCGAGCTTGTCTTGCAATTTGCCTTGTTCCTCGATGAGGGCATTCATTTCGTCGTCGCTCATCGGTTCAGCAAACTTCATGTTGATTTCGTCAAATTTGGCCAGGGCATCGACGACAGTTTGGGCACCTTCTTCCACCACTTCGCGCACGGTACGGTTTTCGTTGAGCAAGGGTTCTTGCTCCAGATAGCCGATGGTATAGCCAGGGGAGATGTGGGTCTCACCATTGAACTCGGTATCGACACCAGCCATGATGCGCAGCAAAGTAGATTTACCGGCGCCGTTGAGACCCAAAACGCCAATTTTGGCTCCATAGAAGTAAGAGAGGGAAATGTCTTTGAGTATTTCTTTGTTGGGGGGCACCACTTTGCCCACGCCAATCATAGAGTAGATGATTTTTTTGTCGTCGGTGGTCATAGTTTAGTCTGTTAATCCTTTAGTCGCATTATCTGGTGATCTGGTAGCCCAGTTATCGAGATTATACCTGAGTCTTGTTTGTCAAGAAATATGGAGGCGCACTGAAGGCAAATGCACCCCATAAAATCCCCTACGCTTCAGGAGCAACTAGCCATCCCCTCAAAAATGCCTATAATGATGCTCGGATTTATCACAATGTCGCTGCTAACACAGACAAGCCAAGTGACCGTCTAAAAATAACTCCCCGTTTTTCATGGGTAACGGTCACTTGAAGCGCATCCATCAATTCCGTCACTTATTTATGGATGCGCACTAAACACCATCCGCCCTTAAGACTGACGATGAAATAAAATACAGCATTGCCTCGTCAGTTTCAAAGAACGGTAAGAAAACGACTTTGTCGTATGATTTAATTTCCGTTCCTGACAGAGATAGTTTCATGACAGAGCTTGGTTCATGCTTCAAAACCTATAACAAAAGGCTTGTATATGATTGAATTGTTACAAGAAATCCTCTTGTATGCCCAAAGCCATGTAAACGAGCTGTTGAATGCATTGGGAGATCACTTGCTAATGGTCGGCGTAGCTTTAGGCTTAAGTCTTATCGTTAGCGTCCCTCTTGGCGTATGGACCTCTCGTTCCCATACCGCTTCTGTTACAGTCATTAATTTCTTTAATGGACTACGTGTCATCCCTAGTATTGCCATTTTGTTCTTAGCAATCCCTTATTTTGGCCTATCTTTTACCTCAGCCATCATTGCCCTGACTATCCTGGCATTTCCCCCGATTCTCATAAATACAGATGCTGCCTATCGCGCAATCGATCCGGCTATAAAAGAATCAGCGGCCGGCATGGGAATGACAAAAAAACAAACCCTTTGGCGGGTTGAGACGCCCTTGGCACTGCCCATCATCGTGGCTGGTATCCGCACGGCAGCTGTAGAAGTTATTGCCAGTGCCACCCTGGCGGCATTTATTGGCATTGGGGGCTTGGGCTTGTATGTGGTTCGAGGTTTCGCTTTGTACGACATCTCAATTCTACTGGTTGGAGCCATTCCCGTGGCTGGTCTGGCCTTATCAACAGACCTGCTTCTTGGAGGTGTGCAACGGTGGCTTCAACCACCTTCCTAAATTGAAAGGTAACGCTTTGCCATGAAAAATACGCTATACGCTGTGAAATAGGTAAGCGTGCGCAAACCTTATCCACCAAATGTTTACACTTTTTCTATTCCAATAGGAGGAAAATATGAAAAAATTAAGTTGGCTGATCTTAATAACCTTTGTTTTAACCACTTGTTTCCTGACGGCTTGTAACGGGGAAAGTGACACCATCACTGTTGCTTCCAAAGACTTCACTGAACAATTTATTCTTGGTGAAATGTATGCCCTGTTATTAGAAGATGCTGGCTACACGGTTGAACGCAAGATAAACCTGGGAGGCACACCGGTGGCGCACCAGGCTCTGCTTGATGGGGAAATCGATGTTTATCCAGAATACACAGGAACTGGTTTACTCACTATTCTCAAACACGAGGTGATGAGTGATCCCCAGGCGGTTTACGATGTTGTCAAAGAGGATTATGCGTCGCAATTTAATTTAACCTGGTTGGAACCAGCGCCAATGAATAACACGCAGACCCTGGCTATGAAAAAGACACGGGCAGCTGAATTAGGTATTTCCACATTCTCTCAATTGGTGGCACAAGCAGATCAACTCGTGTTGATTGGTCCCCCAGAATTTACGGAACGTGAAGATGGCATGCCCGGCATGAAGGAAGTTTACGGGGACTTTGAGTTTGCCAAATTCATGGCAGTTAGTTCAGGCTTACGCTATCCTGCCATTATCAATGATGAAGCAGATGTTGTGTTAGCCTTTGGCACAGATGGCGAAATCGCAGCATATGATCTTATCCGCTTGCAAGATGACAAAGGGTTGTATCCACCTTACCAGGTGGCGCCAGTCATTCGTCAGGAAGTGCTGGATGGTGATGCAGAAATTGCCAATGTCCTCAACCAAGTTGCCCCCTTGTTGACCAATGAAACGATGCAATCCTTGAACAATGAAGTGAGCGGAAACGGCCGTGAGCCAGCAGATGTTGCCAAAGAATTCTTGGTAACGCAAGGGCTTATTGGCGAATAATCTTATGATGGATGAAGGTTGAAGCGCACCATTGCTTCAATCTTCATGCTCTTTTTTTTATGAGTACGATTCGATTTGAAAAGGTTACAAAGCAGTTTGCCAATGCCCAACGACTGTCTGTGAATGAGGTTAGTTTTCAGATTGACCAGGGTAGCTTTGTGGTGTTGCTAGGACCATCAGGGTGTGGCAAAACAACCATGCTCAAAATGATCAACAGGCTTTATGAACCCACTTCTGGAGTCATATTTTTGGGCGATAACAATATCCAATCTATGGATGCGACAGAACTGAGGCGGCAAATTGGCTATGTCATTCAACAAATTGGCCTGTTTCCTCATATGACAGTGGCTCAAAATATCGCCATCGTGCCTGAACTGCTCAAGTGGCCTCAGGTAGCGATAGATGCGCGGATTGATGAGCTGCTCACCCTGGTAGACTTGCCTCCTGATGAATACCGAGATCGGTATCCTTCCCAAATGTCTGGCGGGCAGCGGCAGCGCGTTGGTGTAGCCCGGGCGTTAGCTGGTGATCCTGAAGTCATTCTCATGGATGAGCCGTTTGGCGCTATTGACGCTATCACGCGTACAGGCTTGCAAGATGAAATGATTCATTTGCAACATCGGCTGAAAAAGACCATCGTCTTTGTGACCCATGATGTGGAAGAGGCGCTGCGATTGGCTGATAAAATTGTGATTATGCGTGAAGGCAAAATTGTGCAGTATGATTCACCATTCAATATTTTGAGCCACCCAGCTGATCAATTTGTAAGTAGTTTGGTGGGCGCAGATGATATTGTGCGGCAATTAAGTCTTATTCGGGCAGAAACGGCCATGGAACCGCTGGACAATAATGGGAAAGCAGATAACTATCCAACGATTGCGTATAATGCCAATCTGCGCACGGCTTTGTCTTTACTCCTCGGCACTCATGCTACGGCGCTCACGGTGATGGATGATGGCTCTCCCGTGGGCTTGTTAACGCTGCAAGGTATCCAATCTGTGGCAGCAGAAGGGTAGGGATTATGGGCTATATTTTTCAAAACCCGGACATTATCCTGAAGCTCACCTGGGAACATTTGTATATGACGATTGTGGCTTTGTTTATTGCCACTTTGATTGCCTTCCCTTTGAGTATGATTTTGCTGCGCAGTGAACGTCTCGCTTCTATCATTTTAGGGATTTTGGGAATTTTCTATACGATCCCCAGTATTGCTCTTCTCATTTTGCTCCTGCCCGTTTTTGGGTTGAATGACAGGTCGGTTATTGCTGCGTTGGTGATTTATACGCAAATTATTTTGGTGCGGAATATGGTAACGGGGCTCAAGGGTGTCCCTGAACCTACTCTGGAAGCTGCAACTGGCGTTGGTATGAGTAACGGGCAGCGCTGGCTCAAGGTTCAGATTCCGCTGGCACTTCCTGTTATCTTGGCAGGTATGCGTATCGCTGCCGTGGTGGCGGTGTCTATTGCTACCATTGGGGCGAAGTTTGGCGCAGGGGGATTGGGTACTTTGTTGTTTGATGGCATCGCCCAACAACGGTATGACAAGATTTGGGGCGGTGCTATCTCGGTTGCTGTGCTGGCGATTGTTTTGAACGGATTGTTGATGGCAGCAGAAAATTATTTTGACACGGCTAAGAAGATTGCACGGGCGGAGAAGAAGCAACAACAGGTAACGGCCGTTTCCCCTGCCGATTAGTGCGCATCCATAAATGAGTGACGGGAGTGAGGGATGCGCGTCAAGTGACCTTTGCCCCTGAAAAATGGGGAGCCATTTTTAGACGGTCACCTGGTATTTAGACACACACTCTCCCTAAAAGCCCTCCAGTTGTGATAAATCGGCTAAGCCACAGGATAAGTGGGCAATGTGCTGCAACAAAGCCAGGCGGTTTTCGCGCACCTTTGGCTCCTCATCCATGACCAATACTTCATCAAAGAATTGATTGATGGGAGTGACCAACATGCGCAGAGAGTCAACAAAGGTAGCCATTTGCCCATCCTGAGCCGCCTTGGCTGCCTGATAGGCGGTGGCTAACTCTTGTTCCGCCGCAAGCGCAAAGTCAGCAGGGCGCAACGTCAACTGTTCGGTTTGATGGCGTGTGATACGCGCGCATCGAGCATAGGCATCTAGCAAGATTTCCCAATCTGGCTCTTGAATAGATTTTTGCAGGGCAGTGGCGCTGACAAAGGCCGCGTAGGGATCATGGCTCTGTTCAGCTAGCACAGCTTTGGTCACAGAGGCTGAATACTCTTTTTCTCGGAGCAGGTTGTCTAAACGGCCGTTTATGAAAGCCAGAACCTGCGCTTGTGTTGTCTCCTCACAGGGCACAGGTTGCAGGTCTGCTGCCGCCGCTACCGCCACGCGCAAATCAAACGGTTGTTTGTGCGCAGCCAGGTTTTCCACTAGGTGGATAGCCGCCCGGCGCAAAGCAAAGGGATCATTGGAACCTTTAGGTGCCAGACCCGCAGCAAACAACCCCGTCAAACTATCCAGCCGATCTGCTAAAGCAAGTGCCAAACCAGGTTTAGTCTGGCTGACCACCTGATATTGTTCGGCAATGGCTTCGGCCACCGCTTCAGATTCGCCACTCCGCCGCGCATAATGCCCCCCCATCACACCTTGCAAGGATGTCATTTCGACGATCATGTCTGTGGCCAGATCTGCTTTTGCAAGCGAGGCAGCGCGTTCAGCAACGGCCGTTTCCTCCTCGTCCAGACCCAACATAGCAGCAATAACCGGGGTCAACTGCTCTAAACGCTGCACTTTGGCCAACATCGAGCCCAGCTCCGCTTGGAACGTGAGCGTTTCTAATTTGGGCAGAAAATCGGCAAGGTCATGCTGAATGTCATTGTTGTAAAAGAACTCAGCATCGGCAAAACGCGCCTTGAGCACCTGCTCATTGCCATCTACCACAAAATTCAAATGGCGTTCATCCCCGTTGCGCACCGCAATAAAATAGGGTAGCAAATTCCCTGCCCGATCATAAACAGGAAAATAGCGTTGGTGCTTGCGCATCACAGCAACTAAGACGGCGCTGGGCAGCTGTAAAAACCGTCTCTCAAACTCTCCACGCATCGGCGTTGGATGCTCAACAAGATTGGCAACCTCATTTAACAGATCTTCATCACGCGGAACAACCCCCTGCTTTTCCGCAGCTAACTTGGTGGCAATATCAAAAATGTGGGCTTTACGCCGATTTTTATCAATCACCACCTTATTTCTACGCATCATGGCGTCATATTGAGAGGCTTCTGTCAGTTTAATGGGTGGCGAGTCAAAAGGACGTAAGCCACGGCTTACACGACCGCTCTGGACACCGGCGTATGCGAGGGGAATGATATAGGGGCCATATAAAGCCACAAGCCAGCGAATCGGCCGACTAAACATGACATGGGTATCGTTCCAGCGCATACTGCGTTGAAACTTAATGCTGGCGATGAGGGTGGGCAGCTCATCAGCGAGTACGCTGATTGTCGGCTGACCCTCTTCTCGAATAACCGCCGACACATACCGCTTATTTCCCTCTTCCAGGATACCCAAATCTGCAACATCGACACCTTTGCCCCGAGCAAAGCCGATGGCAGCTTTTGTAGGATTGCCATCTGCATCAAAAGCTCTGTCAACGGGGGGGCCTTTGACCACAGTTTCTAAATCAGCTTGCCGCCCTTCCAGGCGATGAACAACAACTGCCAAACGCCGAGGCGTGCCGTTAACCTCTACACGCCGATAGTTCAATCTTAATTTCTCCAATAGCGCGGGAACGGCCGTTTTTAAATGTGCGATTGCCGAATCCAAATCGGCGACAGGCAATTCTTCTGTGCCAATTTCTAGCAAAACAGTTTGTGGCTGTTCAATCTGTGCCAGTGGCATCAGGACACCTGGTTCCTCTTCCGTTTTTCGCCAAGCATTTTTTAAGGGATAGCCTAGCGCTTCCCGCTGTGCCAGATAATGTTCAGTCACCTGGCGGGCAAGGGTGCGCATCCTGTGAAAATAATTGGCGCGTTCAGTCACGCCAATAGCACCACGAGTATCCAAAATATTAAAGAGGTGCGAACATTTCAAATTATAATCATGGGCAGGAACAGCCAAACCCGCTTCCAGGCAGCGTTTTGCTTCATTCTCATAATGATCATACACGGTGCGAATCGCATCCACATCGGCGACATTGAAATAATATTGGCAATGCTCGATTTCACTTTGCAGCAGCAAATCACCATAAGGGATATTGGCACCGTAATCGAGCTCCCAAACGCTGTCCACACCCTGTAATGCCAGGGCAATGCGATCCAAGCCGTAAGTTATTTCAACAGCTATCGGATCTAAATTGATGCCGCCAGCCTGTTGGAAATAGGTGAACTGGGTAATCTCTTGCCCATCAAGCCATACCTCCCAGCCCAATCCCCAGGCACCCAAGGCAGGGCTTTCCCAGTTATCTTCCACAAAACGAATATCATGGTAACAGGGGTCAATGCCTATGGCCTCTAAACTTTTGAGATAAAGTTCCTGGGGGTTTCCGGGGTCAGGCTTTAAGATAACTTGCAGCTGGTGGTGCATTTGCATGCGATTGGGATTGTCCCCAAAACGGCCGTCATCAGGGCGAATGCTGGGTTCCACATAGACAACATGCCATGGTTCAGGACCAAGCACCCGAAGCGCAGTTGCCGGATTCATGGTGCCAGCCCCCACTTGAACATTGTATGGTTGTTGCCCCAGACATCCTTGCTTTTGCCAATAGCTTAGTAAGTTAAGGATAATTTCTTGGAAACTTAGATGACTACTCATGCAGAACCTTCTTGGGAGGGTGAAATTTTGAAGCACTATCGGTTGAGAATTATAGCATGGCCTGAGTTTAAGAGCATCTCGATTACCGCTGAGCCAGGAACTTCCCCAACTCACAAATCATTTAATCCTGGCTTTTACCTTCAGCCAATTTGCTCTTCCCTTTATCAATCTAAAATATGGTGAGCTGATTGAGAGAAAAGGGCAGCTTCTTCTCGTAAGCGGTTTAAGAAGTCGATGGATTTGAGATTCCGCTCCAAGATAAAGGTGAGGTAGTGGTGCATGATGGCTTCTAACTCGACGTGTAACGGCCGTTTTAGGTGCAGCGACTTCACAATCTCCCAAGGTCGCGTTTGCAAATAGCGCAGCACTTTCACCGCGACAGCCGAGATGGGTTTGGCACTTCGAGTTGCTTGACGACAGTGTGGGCACAGCAGGCCGCCCAGTTCGGCACTAAAAAATTGATCTTGCTCTTGAATAGGTGCATCACAAGATACACATTGGAACAATTGCGGTTGAAAACCAGTCAATCCCAGCAATCGTAATTCAAATATGCGGGTGGGTAAACGCACGTCATCTGTTTCGCTAAGCCACCTCAATGCTTCAACTAGCAGGTGATAAATATCCTGGTTGCTATCTCCCTCCACCGTGAAACGATCCAACAACTCAACCAGGTATGATGCATAGGTGGTACGCACAAGATCGCCGCGTAAGGCTGGGTATGCTTCTATCATTTCCGCTTGGGTGATGATATGCAAGTCTCGCCCTTCTGCCAATAAGAACCGGCTGCGCATTAACAACTCAACATGGCCGGTTTTACGGCTTTGGGGTTTACGGGCACCTTTGGCAATGGCCTGAAGTTTGCCAAATTCGCGCGTGTATAAGGTGAGCAGGCGATCTGCTTCACCAAAATTTCGGCGCTTGACCACAATGGCTTCGGTACGAAAGGTACGTTCTCTGGGCATAAATTGGATATAACGCAATCAACTCTAGCCAGGCAAATGCCTGGGTGTAAATCGATCAGGAAGCAGGGTGAGCAAGGTGGTTTCTCGGCCGTTTCCTGCGGCATCGACTAACCAAACAGGCACATCTCCGGCAAACTCTGACAGCACCTGACGACAGGCGCCACATGGGGATCCCGCATTTTCGGTGCAAACGACAATGGCTTCAATTTTGCGCACACCATCTGATACCATCTTGACAACGGCCGTTCTCTCGGCACAAATTGTCAAGCCATAAGATGTGTTTTCAACATTACAGCCAGTATAGAAACGGCCGTTATCCGCCAAAAGCGCCGCCCCTACCGCATAATTTGAGTACGGGGCATATGCGTTTTGTCTAGCTTCTATCGCTGCTTGAATCAAATCATCTCGTTGTTCAGTCGGAATCATGGGAAAAACCTCTGTTAATTTGGGGCAGCAAGTTTGGCTGTGAACACTTTACTTAGGAACGGAAATCAAATCATACGACGAAGCCATTTCCTTAACCGTTCCTGGAAACTGACGATGCAATTCCCTATTTTATTTCATTGTCACTCCTTACCGCCAACTACATGCCTAAAAGGTTTCCCTATTGTACCATCAACTACCACACAATTTTCAACCACAGTTTGCTCCAATCGGCAGTGATTGCCCACTTTCGCGTCACGAATAATGGCATTAGGGCCGATGACACAATCCGCACCAATGGTTGTGCTGCCTTGCAAATAGGTATTCGGCCACACAATCGTATCCTGACCGATCTCAACCTCCTGGTCAATAAAAATGGTGGCCGGTTCGATCAAGGTCACGCCGTTGTCCAACCAGCGCTTATTGGCTCGGGCGCGAAAGGCACGTTCTACAGCCACCAATTCAGCTCGAGTGCCAGCGCCCATACTCTCATCCACATCCTCTGTGACAATCGCTTCAACTAACCGGTTTTGTTTCACAGCCAATGCGATCATGTCTGTGAGGTAATATTCCTGCCCAGATCGCGCCTGGCGCAGGGGAAGATCATGAATGTTTTCCCAGAGCCATTGGCCATCAAAACAGTAAACCCCCACGTTTAGCTCTGGAATCGCTAACAACTCTTGCGTATTAGGACGCAGCCGCGCTTCTGCAACCTCAACAATTTCGGCGACATATCCATGTTGATCACGAACAACACGCCCAAATGTGGAAGTAAGATCCCCCATCACAGAGAGCATCACGACAGCCGCGTTCGTTTTGCTCTGGGTTTGTGCCAAACGAGCCAGGGTATCAGCACACAGCAAGGGCATATCGCCATAGGTCACGATAACCTGATCTGCCAGCCCCTTGATGAGAGGTTCAGCCATCATGGTGGCATGCCCGGTGCCCATCTGTTCTGCCTGGATAGCATATTGGGCACGAGAGCCAATCAGGTTTTGTACGCCATCAGCGCCTTTCCCCACTACGAGAACTGGGGGAACATCTGCCACGCTTTCAGCTGCATCAAAGATGTGCATGACCATGGGTTTGCCCCCCACCTCGTGCAGAATTTTCTGGGTTTTTGATTTCATTCGCGTCCCTTGCCCGGCAGCAAGGAGAACAACTGCCAATTTTCTCATACGACTTAATTTCCTTTCTCAGCTTCAAGCCAATCATTCTGTGGGCTCATTATGCCAGAGACTCTTCATTATGGCGTGATCATTCATGCCGTAGCGCATAACGACATTTTGTGGAGCGTTTTCTTGATGCCCACGATGTCTCACTATACTCTATTCTGCAGCGCAAACAACCCGAAAACGGCCGTTACCCGTCATCTTGGTGACCGTCTAAAAAGGAGTCTCCATTTTTCAGGGGTAAAGGTCACTTGAAGCGCCGCCGTAATTCCATCACTTATTTATGGATGCGCACTTATTCAGGCCGTATTGCCCCATCTACCTCCATCAGTTAGAATGCACCGTAAGTTAATTTTGAGATTGGAGGCCAGTCCTTTAACTTATCCATTTTGAAGGGTGCGTCCTCCTCAATTGGGGAAAGTGACGAGGCTAGAGCAGAGAGAGGCATCGCTAATCTTTAACCCCGTGTCTCCACTCTCTTTTTTTTTGAGCGAGCAAGTCATTGGAAACGACAGATGTACCACCTGAAAAAGAGGCAGCGCCTGATTCCCTCCAACAAGACGGTGGTGTTGTTAAAGCAGCAGCCATTTTAGCTTTTGGCAATATTGTCAGCCGCATATTAGGGTTAGCCAGAGAAACAGTGAAGGCTCATCTATATGGGGCTTCTGGTCTGTTAACTGCCTACGAAATTGCTGCTTATATCCCCATTAGCCTGTTTGACCTACTCATCGGGGGCATGGTCAATTCTGCTCTCGTTCCCGTCTTTAGCGATTATGCCAATAAAGAGGATAAAAGCGATCTTTGGGCAGTGATAAGCATGGTTCTTAGTGCGGCCACGGTGCTGCTGGCTCTGGTGGTGCTGGTCGTTGAGCTGTTTACCCCAAGAATCGCATTGCTTATGGGGGCTGGCAATTTTAAAGATCCCACGTTGTTTGACGTGAGCGTGCATTTAATGCGTTTGGCCACTCCGGCGGTTTTCTTTATGAGCATTGCCAGCATTTTAACCGGTGCGCTTTACGCTTTAAAGCGGTTTACAGTGCCAGCTTGCATGGGAGCGGTGCTGAACGGTACCATTGTCGTCACGGCGCTGCTCAATCCTGATAAAATTCAAAGCTTAGTGTGGGGGCTGTTATTGGGGTCGTTTCTACAAATTGTTTTGCAATGGATTCCTCTGCGTGACGCACAGCTGCGTTGGCACCTCAATTTACAACATCCCGCCATTCGTCGTATTCTCAAGCTCTATGCCCCTATCGTGGCTGGTTTAATCATTACCCAGATTTCAATTGCCTTAAGTTACAATCTTGCTACCCGCACAGGAGATGAGAGTGTCTCTTATATGCGGTTTGCCACCACTCTTTACCAATTCCCGCTGGGGCTAGTTGTCACGGCGCTTTCTGTGGCTATTTTGCCTACGCTGTCCCGTCAGGCAGTGGATAATATTGCAGCCTTTAAGCAAACGCTGGCAGATGGTTTGCGCCTGGTGCTGACGCTTATTTTCCCAGCGACAGCCGGGCTGCTGGCTCTGGCAGTTCCTATTGTGGCTTTGCTCTTTGAACGGGGGGAATTTACACCAGGGGATACGCAAATTACGGCTCAAGTGCTTCGTGTTTATCTGATCGGCTTACCTTTTGCTGCCATTGATCAGATGTTGGTTTTTGCTTCTTATGCCCGCAAGGATACTTTGCGCCCGGCTGTGGTCGGGGTGTTTGCCATACTGGTGTATCTGGCAACGGCCGTTCTCTTGATCAGGCCATTCGGTCTTTACAGTTTGATGATAGCTGATGCGGTGAAACACATTGTCCATACTGTCATTATGGCTGTTCTCATGCATCGGTCGCTCAAGGGCATGCGTGACTATGGCATGACCCAATCTGCTATTAAATCCCTCTTAGCCGCAATCGTCACTGGCGCAGCAGCCTATGGCGTTTTGCTGCTGCTTATCCCCATTTTGCCGAGCCAGGCTTTCATCAGTCGGATTTTTACGGTTTTATTGGCGGGCATGGCAGGCATTGCTGGTTACACTGTGATGGTTTTTGTCTTGAATATCACTGAGGCCAAGGCGCTGCCAGCCATACTCCGTAAACGTAACCGTTAAAACAGCTAACGACCTGGCGCCTGACACGAGGATGCGTGACCCTGCTTTAGCTTTTCGCCCCGAGATCAGAGTTCGGGTAAAATTCTACGAATCTGGTTTTTAATAGTTAACTGAGGTAACGGCCGTTATGGATTCTGCTTATCAACTCATCGTACAGAAAGGTCCCCAACCAGGGCAAATTTACCCCCTCTTATCCACCTCCATCACCCTCGGACGTGATCCAATCACAGATATTGTTCTTAATGATCCAGAAGTATCACGCCAACATGCGCGTCTGACGCAAACTGCCAATAGCTACCAAATTGAAGATTTGCAAAGCACCAATGGCACCTATGTCAATGGCACTCAAGTTAGGGCAAAGGCTGTGCCCTTGGCTCATGGCGCTGAGATACAACTGGGCAGCGGCGTGCTTTTGATTTTTGAACTGATGCCAGAAGATGATGATGATGACGAGGAGGTTTCTATAGAAACGGCCGTTGCTGCCTCCCTGCCCGAAGAACTCAAATCAGATCCCATGCTCACGCCAGAATTTGATAGATTGGCCGTCATCGACAACCTGCCTGCCACGCCCTCCCCGGAAAACACACCAGATATTCAAGAAGAATTAAACGCAGACCGCGCCAAAGAAGAGCATCTGCCATCACTTCCAGAAATCCCAGAGGCTCCTGTTCCCCCTCAGCCCTCTTCACCTCCCCCTACACCCCCACAAAAAGGCAGTAATCGACCCCGTCGCTTCTTTGCCATCAGCGCCGTACTCATCTTGCTCATGGTATGCTGCTGCGGATTCTTGTTTTTCATGTATCAATGGGGAGGCGACTGGTTATTGCAGCAAATGGAGCTTATCCCATAAAAAACAAAAAAAGAAGCTGAAAACAGATTGCGTTATCTAATATGATTCAAGGTCTTCAGGCTCTTTCTGCACAATCTCTTTGCCACTGTCCGGATCAATTAAGACCACATCGTCTAACGCCTCTTTGTATTCGCCTTCGACCACGGAACCATAGCCATCTTGCATGCGAATTTCTTGCATATGACGGGCCACAACATGCGGCGGAGCCAATTCAATAAATATCTTTGTGCCCACAACCAGAGCTGTAATGTCATCTAACTGCCCCATCACTAGCACAAAATCAGAGATAAAGTCAACCGGCATCAACACATAAACCAGCCCCACAAAAGGGACAATTTTCAAATAAAATGGCACCTCTGGATCACGTATCAAGCGAAAAACCAGGCGAGTTTGCTGCCACAAATCACGCCAAAATCCTGGTTCCTTTTCCTTGAGTCTTTTTTCTTGGGTTTCTTCAACGATCTCTGGCGTTGTTAACATTGAGTCCATGTTCATACCTTCTTCATTATTGCTCTTTTCAGTCATAGTCATACTCCTTAATACGTATAAACAAGTTGAGCGTTGCACACCTTGCGTTCGCTCACCTTTGGCTAATCACATAATCCGCCAAGTCTGGAAGAATCAAATCAATATCATACTCTTCCCATTGGGCAATGGCTCCTGCTGTGAAAACTGTGAACCCTATCACATAGCCATCTTGCCTCACTCCATTATCATACCAGTTTAATTGATTGATAAAGGCTTCTACCCCTGAATTGCCCAATCCCTGCTGCACCCAGTAATCAGAAAAGTCTGACCATCCTGTTCCGGCTGGACCAGGACGACCACCAATAATGCCATCTATGCCAGCTTCACTAATGACTAACGGCAGCACCAAATCTCTTGGTTCTAATATTTCTCGATAATACCAACGATACCGAAACGTTAATGAACCTCGATCAGGATAAGCAGGGTATCCCGGAAGGGGATCACCGTAAAGAAACATCATGTCTGGTGCCCCATACTCATGTAAGGACAAAATACCGCCGTGTGCTATCGCTGCTTCGATAGCTGGTAAAAATAACACAAACTCATCCAATTCGGGAACACCGGTGGCAAAACCACCAACAGCCGCTTTTAAGCCATGTTGTGCCAGTAAGCGCACTCTTTCTGCTTCAAACCGGGCATACCAACCCATTCGATCTAAATTTGGATCTGGTTCGTTCCACCCTTCCCAATAATCGACATAGGGGTTGGCATGATACTGTTGCAGTTGGTAATCGACAAAATCTCGAGCTGTTTCTTCTGGATTACCAACGTATGTTTGATCTCTGGCGCTAATTCGCCCAATCGTAATCGTTCGTGGGGATACCTGTTTCACCTCTTCCAAAAATCCCAGGTCATCAACGCCCTTCATCACGGCAGGCTGGGCTCTACGCACAAATTCCAGGATGTTGGGATCGTTGTTCCGCACGACATGGACACCCAGTTTGCTTGGCCCTAACTCACCTGAAGGGGGCTGGGAGGAAAATTGGGGTGGAAATCGAGTGGGAACATTGGTTATTTCTGGTGTCACTGTCGGTGTTAACGTTTTGGTGGGTCGGGGTGTGTAGGTGGCAAAGGTGGGCACTACGCTGGGTATTTGACTGGGTAAAGGTGTGGGCAGGTCGCTTAAATTTGCTGCTGCCTGTTCTAAAAATTCTGGCGTGAAGGTGGCAGGGATCGCGGTAGAAATTGCGGGGGAAACGGCCGTTTCTGCCACCAAAACTTGATAATCTGCCACCTGTGCTGGTGCTGCTAATGTCGGTAAAGCCGGTTCGGTTTGGCAAGCTGCTTGGCTGCCAACCCATAAAATGATCAACAAAAAATATTTGCATGGGGCAAAAAGTTTAATTTTTTGCATGATGGCAATGTTACCATCCACAGAATTATCAGCCAATTGACCTGTTCCACATGCATTTAAGGGCGCCGTTTAACTCAATGGGGGCATGATATCCGTTACATTTGTGCAACTGCTTGAATTGTCTCGCCTTTTTTTTGCACCACCAAACCAGAATGTTACAATCAGGGTCATGAGCTGGCTTGTTATTCCAAAACTACTAATTGTTATTGTTTTCTTGTTTATATTTTTGCGTCGTCCTACCTTAACCTGGGGCATCGGGTTATTGTGTGTGACAACGGCCGTTCTCCTGGACACCTTTCTCGGCACATTCAACACCCTGGAACTGCTAGGCGAGATCGGCTTCTTCTTTTACATCATTGTGGGCATTCTGGTCGGAGGCATGGCCGTTTGGGCATGGGGCATACTCAAACCAGTGCGGCAAACAACAACAGCAGCAGAATCCTTAGCCCCAATCGCCACATTGGCAAACACCCCTGTTTTAATATCGGACCAACCAACCCCAGAAACGGCCGTTCCCCCCCACAGTGACACCACCTACGACCGGCAAATGCTCTACGAAGAAATTCAATCCCGCTTCGGCAGCGAAGACATTTTCGACCTCACATTCGACCTCGGCATCAACGAAAACGATGTCGTGCCCCTGAACAACGATCCCAAGCAACTCATCGTCAACATCATTAGCTTAGCAGAAAACAACAGCCAAACGGGGGACCTCGCCTTGGCAGTAGAGCGCATATTGACACCAGTGCCAGCCGCCACATTACCTCGTCTTGAAAATATCAGCGTCAATTCCCCTCCCACCATCTTACGCCACTACCTGATTGCCAATTACGATATGGACGAACTGCAAACGATGGCAGCCACCCTCAAAATCGATTGGGAAGAGCTGGGCACTGGCGGTAAAAAGACAAAAGTGCGAAACCTGTTACTTTACCTATGCCGTCGCAATCGCCTGGACGAACTCATCAACCTCATGAAAGAGCCTCTCAGCGAAGAAGAATAAAGCCAATCAGAGATCCCTCCGAAACATAGCACCTTCGTCCTAGACCTATCATCCCATTTACCTTGGCCTTATAAAGCCATATACTTCTCATGTGAGTAATGAATAAGTAATGAGTAAGTAATGAACAACCTTTTTCGACTCGTTTTCCTCCTTCCTGAAGCTCCGGGCTCTCCCTCCCCCGGAGCTTTGATTTTTTAAACGCCCATACAACTTTTATCATCATCCATACAAGCAACCTGTTCCCGCTTGCCATCTTTCCCCCCCTTTTAATTCGCTTCCTCATTGCCATTTTTTCCCTATTCACGCCCTTTTACCTTAAAAAATCATCTTTCCTTCTTCACATAAAGGGGGCAATGGTGTATACTGATGGCCTAATGTGGTTAAAAGTGGGGCGAAGTGGGGTGATTACCCCCCAAATCCCCACAAAATGTATGACAAAATGGGATGAACAGAACACCTGTTCTATTTTTATTATGTTTTTAGGCGAATACACACACACCATTGATGGTAAAGGTCGATTAACAATACCCGCGAAATTCCGTGGAGCATTGGCAGTCGGGTTAGTGGTCACCAGAGGATTCGACCAGAACTTGATGCTTTATCCCCTGGACGGCTGGCAAAAATTAGCTGAACGCATCACAGAACGGCCGTTAGCCGATGAAGATATGCGTGCCTTTCGCAGGCGCGTCTTTGCTGGCGCCGTTAACTTAGAGCCAGATCGCCAAGGGCGCATCTTACTGCCCCTCTACCTACGCGAATTTGCCGGCATGGGTAACGATGTCGTCATAGCGGGAATGTATGATTACCTGGAACTGTGGAGCACTGAAGCATGGAGTGCCGTTCGTGAATCAGTAGCGGCAAACGGCGACGCAGACAGGTGGATGGACTTAGGCATTTAAGGCTGACGATGACATAAAAAACGGGGACTAATTTTTAGACGGTCACATTGAGGGGGCACCCCCCTCAGTTTGGGAAAGTTACGACACGAGATGGTTCGTAGTGGGTTAGCTTGCCGCCAACTGGTTAACCCACTACTTCACCAACAACATAACATGACCACACATATACCCGTTCTCTACCATGAAGTTCTACACCTTCTCCAACCACAGGCAGGTGAGGACTTCATCGATGGCACCGTAGGAGCGGGTGGTCATCTCACCGGGATTTTAGAAGCAACAGCGCCAGATGGACGCGCTTTAGGTTTCGACAAAGACCCGCAAGCCATCACCTACGCCGCCGCAAAGCTAGATAAATTTGGTAAGCGGGTCACAGTAGTAAACAAAAGCTATGCCGAAATGCCAAACCTGGCACCCCAGTTAGGGTTTGCCCAAGTCAATGGCATTTTACTCGATCTAGGTTTGTCATCTCGGCAGTTAGACGACGGATCTCGTGGATTTTCATTTCGTTTTGAAGCGCCACTAGACATGCGTTACAACCAGACAAAAGGTGAAACGGCCGCCGATCTAGTTAACAATTTATCAGAAGCCGAGCTGGCTGATATTTTTTGGCGTTACGGCGAAGAAAAACAAAGCAGAAAAATTGCTCGCCTCATTGTTGAAAATCGTCCTATCACCACCACAACCCAACTAGCTCATCTCATTGAGGCACACGCAGGCAAGCGTAACCGACGCCTGCATCCCGCCACATTAGTGTTTCAAGCCTTGCGCATTGCCGTTAATCATGAACTAAATGCAGTCGAAACGGGAATCCCAGCCGCTATCAAATTACTTAAACCCGGTGGCCGAATTGCCGTCATCAGCTTTCACTCATTAGAAGATCGCTTTGTAAAACGCTTATTTCGTCAGCTCAGTCAAGATTGTATTTGTCCACCACAGCAGCCAATCTGCACTTGTAACAACAAAGCCATTGTCAAGCGAATCACGCGCAAAGCAGTCAAGGCAACAGCAGCTGAAATCAAAAGCAATCCGCGCAGTCGCAGTGCGCGGCTGAGGGTAATAGAAAAGTTACCATAATTTGAAACAGTTAATCAACACATGACGACAACGAGACAAAGACGCGATTCAAACAAACGCCTAACTTCCCTGACTGAAGCTCAGGCTGCTGTTGGTTGGAGCATCATTCTACTACTGGTCGCCATTCTAGGCACCGTCTATTTGAGCCAGGCCAGCCAAATTGCAGTCGCCGGTCGTCGCGTGCAGATTCACCAAAATACACTTGACGAATTAAAGCGAGAAAATGCAGATTTAGAGAAGCAAATCGCTGAAGCACAATCGCTTAAAGATTTACAAGCAAAAGCGTACGCGATGGGTTTTATTCAAGCACAACCAGAAAACATCGAATATTTAGTTATTCCAGATTACCCAATGGAAACGGCCGTTCCGCCCATCCCCTCAGAAAAACTTGATACAGTCGAGCAAATGCCCCCTCCAGAAACCCTGGAAGATGCATTGCTATTGGCCTTCCAGGCCAGTGTAAACAGCTTAATTGAAGGAAATGCTGGTGAACAATAACAGTAACATCAACCCAAAACGAATGTGGCTTGTGGTCAGCGGTCTGTTATTGGCCACATTTATCATCATCATCAGGCTCGTTGACTTCCAGATCATTCAAGGTCCAGATTGGAGAGAGCGCACCGCTGACGAATACACCATCGTGGCTCAGCCCGAACGAGGCACCATCTTTGATCGCAATGGAGCCGTTCTGGCCGCCAATGGGGTTGACTACCAAATCGGAGCCTCGCCTAATCTGATTACTTACCCAGAAGAACTTGCCTCCCAACTTGCTCCGGTCTTAGAAATGAACCGCCGCGATCTCGTCAGGCGGCTTACATCCGATAACCCTTATGAAATGTTGAAAAATCGCGTATCATCAGAAGTGGGAGAATCCGTACGTGAATTAAGTGAAGAATATGGCGGCATTCAAGTCGATCCATTGCCTCGTCGATTTTACCCACAAGGTGAATTGATGTGTCATGTGCTGGGTTACGTTGATTTTGATGGCAATGGAGGAAGTGGAGTAGAAGGGTATTATCAAACCGAATTAGCTGGAGAAGCAGCTAGAAAAGCGAGCAACATCTCTCCATTTCATGTCCAACAAAGTGTCATTGCCCGCAAAGGGGCAGATTTGGTTTTAACCATTGATCGCTCATTGCAATATTTAGTTGAGCAACATCTCCAAGAGGCCTTAGTTGAATATGCGGCACCAAGCGGCACCATCATTGTGATGGAACCAGACACAGGAGCAATTTTGGCTATGGCGAGCGCCCCCTGTTTCGATCCCTACGAGTTTTACGACATGCCAAAAGACCAATTACGCAATCCCATTGCCGGCGAACAGTATGAACCAGGATCCGTCATGAAGCTGATTACGATGGCCTCCGCTTTGGATTCAGGCACAGTCACACCGGAAACCACCTACTACGACTCCGGCGAACTGTGGATGGGGGGGCACCGCACCGTCAATTGGGATCGGGGCGCTCACGGCACTGTCGATATGACCACACTGCTAGCACGCTCATTAAACGTTGGCGCAGCAACCCTGGCTACCTGGATGGGACCAGATATGTATTACGATTATATGCGTCGTTTTGGCTTCGGCAGTCCAATGGGAATCGATCTAATGTCTGAAGCCAGTGGTCAAATGCCACTGCCAGGGGATGAGAACTGGGCAGAATCTTTCTTGGCCACCAATGCATATGGTCAAAGTTTGGCAAGCACGCCCCTGCAAATGATTGCTGCCACTGCGGCCTTAGCCAATGAGGGCGAGCTCATGCAACCTTATTTGGTGCAAGAGATACGTACAAGCAATGGCACCATGGTTCACGAACCTTCTGTGTTAAGCCGCCCCATTAGTAAACAAGCGGCACAGCAGGTAACACAAATGGCCATAACGGCCGTTATCCGCGAAGTACCGGAAGCACAGGTACCCGGTTACACCATTGCTGGCAAAACAGGTACGGCTGAAATCGCAGAAAATGGAATCTATTTAGACGACGTCACCATTGCCTCATTCATTGGTTGGCTGCCCGCCGACGATCCCGACATTATTGTATTAGTTAAGTTAGATAGACCACAAGTTTCACCTTGGGGCTCACAAACAGCCGCCCCAACATTTTCAAAATTAGCCAAAGAAATGGTAGTTCTACTCGGAATTCCGCCAGATGATGTACGCTTTCGAGAAGACATCATGGCATTGAATAACTAGAGATTTTCATGTTGACACTGGGATACTTTTTTAAGATATTGGCAGGCGTTGAAACGACCGGAAACACACCGGCCGTTTCTTGCGTTGTAGTAGACAGCCACGAGGCTGTTCCCGGCAGCGTCTTTGTCGCCTTGCCTGGTGAAAAAGTAGACGGTCACCAATACATTGCCGACGCCTTTGCCAGAGGAGCCATCGCCGCTCTGGTAGAACAAGAACAACCCAACTTCCCCACCTGGGATCTGCGTCAGCCACACACGTGGGGAGACATCAGGAGCATCACCCCGCCAGTGTGTATCTTGGTAGAAAACACTGTAAAAGCTATGCAAGACGTTGCTCAAGCCTGGCGTGAGCAATTTGACACCAAAGTCATCGGGATTACCGGCAGCGTTGGCAAAACTTCAACCAAAGAATTAACACATTCTGTCCTCAGTCAACGGTTCAACACCTTGAAATCACCGGGAAACCGGAATAGTATTCTCGGCTTGCCTCCGGTACTGCTCAATTTAGCAGCAGAACATGAATATGCCGTTTTTGAAATGGGCATGTATACCACCAGAGAGATCGCCCGTCTGTGCGCCATTGCCAAGCCGACCATCGGGGTCGTCACCATGATTGGCCCCGTGCATTTAGCACGCGCAGGCAGCATGGAAGCCATTGTGGCCGCCAAACAAGAATTAGTGGAAGCACTCCCCGCTGATGGGGTTGCTATTCTGAACAAAGACAATGCCTACACCATGAGCATGGCACCTCATACCAAAGCCCGGGTCTTTACCTACGGCTTAAATCCCAACGCCGATTTATGGGCCGACAATATTGAATCGATGGGTTTAGAAGGAGTGCGTTTCACGCTGCACCAAGAACACGAAGCCTTAAACGTCCAAGTGCCGCTCATCGGGCAGCACAGCGTACACACCTCATTAAGGGCAGCAGCGGTAGGCCTGGCTACTGGTTTAAGCTGGGAAGAAATTATAACCGGCTTATCAAGTTCGCAGATACAGCTCAGATTAGTTGCCGTCTCCGGTCCAAATGACTCCACCATCATTGATGATACCTATAATTCCAGCCCTGATTCAGCGATGGCAGCACTCAACTTGCTCAGTGACCTTAACGGTCGTCATGTGGCTGTAATGGGCGATATGTTGGAACTAGGCTTCATGGAGGAAGAAGGACACCGGTTCATAGGGCGGCGGGTGGCTGATGTAGCACAAATTTTGGTGGCTATGGGCAGCCGTGCTCGTTGGATCGCTGACGAAGCGATGAAAGTCGGTATGCCAGCCAGACAGGTGTTCTTAGTAGATGATGTGGAAACGGCCGTTTCCACCCTGCATGATCTCATCCAACCCAGAGACATCGTTTTAGTCAAAGGCTCCCTCGGCATGAACATGGGTCAGATCGTTTCTGCATTAACCACAGAACCTGTAGGGGGTGAAGCATGATATTCGCCCTCACCGTGGCCACGATGACCTTCTTGCTCGCTGTTATTTGGGGCAGCCCCCTCATTGAACTGATGAAACGTCTCAATTTAGGGGCACAAATCCGTATCGAAGGGCCACAAACCCACCTGTCTAAAATGGGAACCCCAGCCATGGGCGGCATTCTCATTATTGGCTGGATCACAGTGATCACCATCATCGTCAACATCGTCGTCATCATGCGTGCTGCTGAAATTGCAGAAAGCGTCATCATCCCGCTCGGCGTGATGATCGCCTACGCCATTCTGGGTGGCATTGACGATTATTTGGGACTCCACCCGCGTCCTCATGGCGAAAAAGGGATGCGTGCCCGTGTCAAAATTTGGCTGCAACTAGGCATTGCCCTCGTCGCTGCCCTCCTGCTCTATTTTGTCATCAACAATGGTCATGGTTGGGTAGCCGTGCCCACAGTGCCGGCTCTGTTAGACATCGGGATTCTTTACATTCCCATTGCCGTCATCATCATCACTGGCACCGCCAATGCCATTAACATCACCGATGGGCTAGATGGACTGGCAGGCACCATCGCGGCAGTAGCCTTCATTGCATACGGCATCATCGCCTTCATGCAAGATCCCAATATAGACGAACCGAACTTCCTGACAACATTCTCATTTGTGACCGTTGGTGCCTGCTTCGCCTTTCTCTGGTATAACGCCAAACCAGCCCAAATGTTTATGGGTGATGTCGGGTCACAAGCCTTGGGCGCGGCTTTGGGTGTTATCGCTTTAATGACAAATCAATGGTTGATTTTGCCCATCATCGCTGCCGTGCCCTACGCGTCAATGTTATCAACCACCTTACAAGTTTTATACTTCAAGGCAACCAGAGGGAAACGGTTGTTTAAGATGGCTCCCCTCCACCATCACTTCGAGCTAATCGGCTGGAGCGAAACACAAATTGTGCAGCGCTGGTGGCTGGTAGCAATTTTGGCAACGATGGTCGGTGTGGCCTTAGCCTTGATATAGTGAACAGGCGTGGAAACCAGCCAAGGTTGACCTTAGAGATGGATAGCGAACTTAACAACAAACATCTCATCATTCTCGGCTTAGCCCGGCAAGGCAAAGCTTTAGCTCGATTTGCAGCCGCAGCAGGAGCCTTTGTCACCGTAACAGATTTGCGCTCAGCGGAAACTTTGCAGACAACATTAGCCGAATTGAGCGATTTGAATATCGAGTTTATCTTAGGAGAACATCCTATGACATTATTAGATAAGGCGGATATGATAGCGATTAGCGGTGGTGTGCCAACCCAGGTGCCTTTGGTGCAGGCTGCTCGGGAACGGAATATCCCTGTGACCAATGATTCTCAAGAATTCATAAAGCGCGTGCCCACGGCCGTTATCGGCATCACAGGCTCCTCTGGCAAAACCACCACCACCGCCCTGACCGGTATCATGGGGCAAATCTCAGGGCGCACAACCTGGATTGGCGGCAATATCGGGCGTCCCCTCATCGCCGATCTGCATAAAATGAACCCTGGTGACATGGTCGTGCAAGAACTTTCCAGCTTCCAACTCGAAATTTGGAATCACAGCCCCCATGTCGCGGCCGTACTCAACATCACGCCCAATCATCTCGACCGACATAAAACCATGGGTGCCTACACAGACGCCAAAGCCAATATCTTGCGCCACCAAAATGAAAACGACATCGCTGTTTTAGCAGCAGATGATCCCGGCGCGTTAGCTCTAGAGCATGAGGTTTGTGGCCGTCTACGCACCTTTAGCCTCCGGGGTGTGGTGGAAGATGGCGCATTCGTGCGAAACAGCGAGATTTGGGTGCGCAATGGCGACGAGAAGCGCGTGTGCCCACTGGACGATATTCAATTGCGGGGGCAGCACAATGTACTAAATGTGTTAGCCGCAGTCACCTTAGCAGATTCCGTCGGGGTACCAGTGGACGCCATGGCACAAGCCATTCGCACCTTTAAGGGCGTCGAACATCGCCTGGAACTAGTACGAGAACACCGCGGGATCCGTTACATCAACGATTCCATCGCCACGGCACCAGAACGAGCCATAGCTGCCTTATCCGCCTTTGATGAACCGCTCATTCTCCTGGCTGGCGGCCAAGACAAAGATATGGCGTGGGACGCATGGACAAAGCAAGTGAGCCAACGGGCAAAACATGTCATTTTGTTTGGTAAATTGGCCGACATGTTACAACAACGATTGCACACAGCCGGCTATGACGCCATCATTCATGAGCAAACCCTGGCTGAGGCGGTGACGGCAGCCGCCCAAATTGCGGAAGCAGGTGATATTGTGCTGCTTTCACCTGGCGGTACCAGTTTCGATGCGTTTGTTGACTTTGCGGAACGAGGAAAACAGTTTAGAGAATTGGTAAACAGACTTTAATCAGTCTGGTTCATCATGACACGACCAGTATCATAATGAACCCAAATGGATGACCTTATGAGCACAGTAAATGTTGTGAGAAGAAAAAGAAATCGGGTAAGACCTGCCGCACGCTTTCATTTTGATTATTGGTTGGTGCTGACGGTAGCTGGCTTACTCATTTTAGGTACGATGATGGTGTATTCAACAACGTTTGATTACGGCTTACTATTCAAAAATGAACCAACCTATTACTTGAAACGCCAACTAATAGCAATGGCTTTGGGGTTGGTGAGCATCATTGTCATCATGCAGGTCGATTATCATTTCTTCCGCAACTTCTCTGTTATTTTCCTGGTGCTGACTCTGCTAGGTCTGGCAGTGGTTCTCTTTTTTGGCGAAGCTATCTTTGGGGCGCAGCGCGGTTTCTATGAAGGCTCTTACCAACCGTCAGAGGTGGCAAAGATTGCCGTCATTTTGTATATCACCCATTGGTTATCTTCCAAGGGAGATCGGGTCAAGGGTATTACCTATGGCTTGCTGCCATTTTCGATTATTACGGGCGTTGTTTGCGCTTTCATTGTGATGCAGCCAGACCTGTCCACGTCAATTTTGATTGCCCTCATCTGCTTTACCCTGTTCTTTATCGCTGGGGCAGATTGGCGGCAGTTTGCTGTAGCTGGGGTTGCCGGAGGCGCTGTCTTTGTGGTGCTGATTAACACGTTGCCCCATGCTATTTCGCGGGTTGAGGCTTACAAAGAAACATTGAGAGACCCGGCTCAGGCTAGCTGGCATGTGCGGCAAGCGCTGATCGCCTTAGGGCGCGGCGGCATGTTTGGCGTTGGCATTGGTGAAAGCACGCAAAAGTTTGGCCCATTACCAGCCGCGCATACGGACGGTGTTTTTGCGATTTTAGGTGAAGAGTTGGGGCTGATTGGCACTTTGGCATTTCTTGGTCTCATGATGTTTTTTGTGTGGCGGGGTATCAAAATTGCGCTTAATGCCCGTGACAGCTACGGCTATTTATTAGCTTTAGGGGTGGTTTGCTGGTTCAGCTACCAGGCGTTGATCAATATGGCTGTAATAACGGCCGCTATTCCTTTCACCGGCATTCCTTTACCATTTATGAGCTATGGTGGCTCATCTATACTCTTCACACTCATCGGCGTTGGTATCTTGCTCAACATCTCACGGGACGCTGCAATTGATGGACGAATGCAGCCTGGGCGACAGAAATAGCCAACCATGATGAACGTATTGATTTGCGCAGGAGGCACAGGCGGCGGCATCTATCCAGCATTAACGGCCGTTACTGAGTTGCAAAACCTGGGCATCAAAAAAGAGCAAATCTTGTGGGTCGGTACCGCTGGTGAAATGGAAGAAAAACTGGTACCACGTGCCGGCATAAAATTAGAAAAAATTCGTGGCGGCGCCATCGTCGGCGTTAAACCACACGTGATGGTGAAACATTTGGCACAATTAACGTGGAGTTTAGGCACAGCCAACAATCTCATACGTACATTCAAACCAGATGTCATGTTCATGACAGGTGGCTACATGTCTGTGCCAGTTGCCCTTGTGGCGCGGCTGCACAAAGTGCCCATTGTCATCTTCTTACCAGACGTGGAACCAGGTTCTGCCATCAAAACCGTCATTCCTTGGGCTCAAACCATCGCTTGCACCACAAACTTATCAGAAGCGTTTGTGCCACAAGAAAAAATGATCGTTACCGGTTATCCCGTGCGCCCCGAGATTCGCGCAGCCACCCAAATGAGCAAAGAAGCAGCCCTGGCCACCTTCAATTTGAAACCTGGGCGCAAAACACTCTTCGTCTTTGGCGGCAGCCGGGGTTCCTGGAACATTAACAAAGCCTTGATGGACAATTTGCCCCCCTTGCTAGAGCAAATCCAGGTCATCCACATCAGCGGCACGTTAACCTGGCCCCAAGTGGAAGAATTTGCCCATTCATTAACAACAGAGCAAAAGCAATGGTACCGCCCCTACCCTTATCTCCATGAGAAAATGGGAGCAGCTTTCCGCGCTGCGGATTTGGCTTTGGCGCGCGCCGGTGCCAGCATGTTGGGTGAAGGGCCCGCATTTGGCTTACCTGCGATCATGGTTCCCTTAACCTTTGCCTGGCGTTACCAAAAAGTGAACGCCGATTACCTGACCACACACGGCGCAGCTGTGCAATCCACCGACGAGCAGCTGCCTAACGAGATCCTCTCGTTGGTACTCGACCGGTTCAACGACAAGACAGGTTTTCAGGAAATGCAAGGTGCGGCAAAATCTTTAGACAAACCCCATGCTTCGGCTCAATTAGCGCAGGTGATTGTGCAAACAGGACAGTTTCAAGGAGGAGCCGCGTGATAAACATTGGTACGATGTTTTTCCTGTTAATCATATTTTTTGCCATCATAGGCGCCATGCGCGGCTGGACAAAAGAAGTGATTGCCACCTCTGGATTGATTTTGGCTTTGTTTACCATCAATCAATTTGGCAGTTTGATCATGATGAATATTGTCGGCAGCACAGGTGACCCAGTCATAGACACCATTGAAACACGACGACAAATTTTTTACATTTTCTCAATTATTACCTGGGTAATTGCTTTTTTCAGCTACCAGGGTCCTGCTTTAGCAGGCGGGAAAGTGGCGGCTCGTTTACGTATCCGTGACAGTTTTCAAGATAAGTTCATGGGTCTCGCTGTCGGCGCTCTCAATGGGTATTTGGTGATAGGCGCTACCTTATCTTATGTTGAATATATTTTAATAGCCCCCGGGAACTGGGAACGGCTGCCCGCCGGTATTGCTTATCCTTTTCCCATAGAAACCGTTACGCGGCTAGATATTCTGCCTTTGATGAACTTCCTGCCTATGCCTATACTGGCTCCTTATTTAGCTATTTTGTTGGTGCTGGTGTTCTTGTTTGTGATTATTGTGATGATCTAAAGATGTTAGAATCTAGACCTGACAGATGGCGCATTTTGAGGCAACAGGATTGTTGAGATGGTCATGATGGCTAAGGGGTTTTGCTTTTATCTTGTGTAAACGTTGTCAGGTCTGATTTAGGAAATGATGAACTCGGATTTTAAGTTACGCAGCGAAATGCATATTCACATCGTCGGCATCGGTGGTTCTGGCATGTCGGCCATTGCCCGCGTGCTTTTGGGGCGCGGATTTGTCGTTTCTGGCTCAGATATGCATAGCAATTCGTTTACATCTGCTTTGGCGGCTGATGGCGCCACGATTTTTGAGGGTCACCAGGCAGAAAATGTCTCAGGAGCAGATGTGATTGTCATTTCTTCTGCCATTCCGCCGGATAATCCAGAAGTAGCCGCAGCACGCGCCCTGAGCTTACCCGTGCTAAAGCGAGCTGACATTTTGGGGCAGCTCATGACTGATACCATTGGCGTTGCTGTGGCTGGCTCTCATGGCAAAACGACAACAACGGGCATGATTGCCCAGATTCTCATTCACGCTGAACTGGATCCAACGGTGATTGTGGGGGGAACGCTGCCCAGCATGGAAAGCAACGGCCGTTTCGGGCAAGGTGAATATTTTGTGATTGAAGCCGATGAGTATGATTACATGTTCCTCGGTTTGCGCCCGGAAGTGGCCATCATCACCAGCATCGAGCATGATCACCCAGACCTGTTCCATACTGAAACCGATTACATCGGTGCCTTCCGCGAATTTGTCAGCCTGCTCCCCGATGGGGGTCGTTTGATTGTGTGCCTCGAAGATGAAGGCGTGCAAAAACTGCTCAAAGATTTGAGCCTGACAGACGTGGAAATCACAACCTATGCCTTAAGAGAGGATGACAAGGCAAGTTCAGCCACATTCACTGCTTCAAATTGTCGCGCCAACCCAATGGGAGGCATGGACTTTATTGTGGAAGAAGCTGGGGAATTAGTGGGACTGGCTCGCTTGCGCGTTCCTGGAGAACACAACGTGCGTAACGCCCTGGCGGCTATCATCGTTGCCCTGGACTTGGGCGTCGATTTCCAAAATATCCGTCAGGGTTTGGCAGAGTTTGGGGGCATGGGTCGCCGCTTCCAAATCTTAGGTGAGGCTGGGAATGTGACCATCGTGGATGATTACGCTCATCACCCCACTGAAATTAAAGCAACGCTGGGCGCGGCTCGTCAACAATTTCCTGGCCGGCGCATTTGGGCCGTTTGGCAGCCGCACACCTACAGCCGCACAAAACTCCTGATGGATGCGTTTGCCACCAGCTTCCATGATGCGGATCGCGTCATCGCTTTAGACATTTATCGCAGTCGGGAAAAAGATACTTTAGGGATTGACACAACCTCTGTGCTAGAGGTCATGCAGCATGCCAAGGCGGTTCATATTGGCGAAAAACGGGAAGCTGCCACTTATTTACTAGACCGTGTCCGCCCAGATGATGTCATCCTCACCTTAGGGGCAGGTGATGGCAATCTGGTGGGCAAGTGGGTATTGGAAGGATTAGAGAAGAGAGTGAGGGAATGAATTCAAGAACAACGGTACAACAAGTGACACAGTTTCAAGAAATATTTGGCGAGCGATTCCAACTGGAAGTGCCCATGGCAAAATATACATCGGCACGGGTTGGAGGACCAGCTGAAATGTTTTTAACAGTTAAAAATGCGCTGGAATTGCAAACGGCCGTTGAGTTAGCTTATGCCAATCATATCCCATATTTTATCCTGGGGGGTGGTTCAAACATTCTCGTTTCTGATCTAGGCTTACGTGGCCTCGTCATCATGAACCGCGCCAAAAACGTGCAGTTTCGCCATACCGGCGCCCATGTGGTTTGCACCGTTGAATCTGGCATGAATTTCTCTTCCCTGGCTCGGCAATGTATTGGCAAAGGATTAGGCGGCCTCGAGTGGGCTGTGGGGATTCCCGGAACCATTGGTGGTGCCGTGGTAGGCAATTCCGGCGCCCATGGGAGTGATATGGCCAGCATTGTCCTGGCAGCCAACATTTGGGAACCAGGGCGTGGAGCCAAGCTCTACACCAATGAACGATTAAAATATGATTATCGCACCAGTGTTCTCAAACAAGAACAAGGGCGTGATTTAGCGCGGCGGGTAGTACTCTCTGTTGAATTGCAACTCACACCAGAACCGGTAGACATCTTGACGGGGAGAGCCGCAGGCTTTACCGCTTATCGTAAACAAACCCAGCCCGGCGGAGCCAGTATGGGCTCAATGTTTAAGAATCCGCCTAATTATTATGCGGGCTATCTGATTGACACAGCCGGACTAAAAGGGTTTCAAGTAGGCAATGTACGCATCTCTGAACGCCATGCAAACTTTTTTGTGAGTGATGGTGAGGCAACTGCCGAAGATATCCGCTCACTCATTGCCGAAGCGTGGAATACTGTCCGTGAACAATTTGGCGTGGAGATGGATTTAGAAGTGGAGTTGGTGGGCAATTGGCAGTTTGAAGAGTGAACAGTGGATCGTGAACGGTAAGGAAACGACTATGTCATATTATTTAATTTCCGTTCCTATGCCGGACACCATTTACCGCTAACTAAACATATGACAGGAAAGGAATCACAATCACGCAAAATAAAAGTCGGCGTCATCTTTGGTGGACGATCAGGCGAACATGAAGTCTCCTTACAGTCGGGGCAATCAGTGATAGATGCCTTGGACCGAGACAAGTATGAGATCGTACCTGTTGGTATCACCAAACACGGCCATTGGCTGACGGGTGATGCGGTGGCGGCTTTGACCGAGGGAAAGTCTGCAGAGCAGGCTGCCCTGTTGCCCGATCCCACGGCCTCGACTTTAATGCGTATGGATGAAAACGAAAATGATGGGAGTCTGACTGCGTTGGCACAACTGGATGTACTCATTCCCGTGCTGCATGGCACCTATGGTGAAGATGGCACCGTGCAAGGGCTGCTGGAGCTGGCGGGGCTGCCATACGTGGGCGCAGGCGTTGTGGGTTCTGCGGTTGGTATGGACAAGGGCATCTTCAAACATGTCATGGTTGCCCATGACCTGCCGATTCTCCCCTGGCAGTTAGTGTTAAAGCGAGATTGGCTAGATGACGAAACGGCCGTTCTCGACCAAATAGAAGCCGCTCTCCCCTACCCCGTCTTCACCAAGCCAGCCAACTTAGGCTCAAGCGTGGGCATCAGCAAATGCCAAACCCGTGCAGAGCTGAAAGCAGGCTTAGACGAAGCCACTCGTTACGACAGGCGAATCGTTGTAGAGCAAGGGATCAACGTGCGGGAGCTTGAAGTCGCTGTCATGGGCAACGACAACCCCATCGCCAGCATCGTGGGCGAAATTCGACCTCGGCGTGACTTCTACGACTACACGGCAAAATATCTGGCCGAACCTGGCTCTGATGACGATTCAGAACTCATCATCCCAGCTGAAATTGATGAAGATATGTCTAACACAGTGCGCCAATTGGCGCTGCGTGCCTACAAAGCCATCGACTGTGCTGGCTTAGGGCGCGTTGACTTACTGCTCGATACAGATAACAACAATATTTATCTCAATGAAATCAACACCATTCCCGGGTTCACCCGCATTTCCATGTATCCGAAATTGTGGGAAGCAACCGGCATTCCCTATTCTGAACTACTCGATCACCTGATTAATTTGGCGCTGGATCGTCATGAGGAAAAATCAAACCTGAAAACTGATTTTACAGAATAGTCAAGTAATCGAACAGTCAAATAGTCCGGTAGTCACCAGCTACCAGACTAAAAGACAAAACGACTACTCGACTAAACGACTAAACCAATGAAACCAAAAAAACGGCAAACCCAAAGAAATAGACATCTACGCAAGCAGCCAACCATGCGCCGGGTACAAAATGCACATACCCTTCGTGCGCCGCGCATGGTCGTGCCTGAAGTGCCTCAAACTGCCAAAAAACGGCGCCGACGCAACCGCCGTCAGGCCGCTTTGCCCACCAGTGCTATTAAAGGTTTCGTGCTTTCCTCGCGCTGGATTAGCCTGGTTTTGCTGGCAGTTACTATCTTTGCACTTTACGTTGCAGCAACCCAGGAAAATTTCTATTTGACAACAATTCCCGTCGATGGTGCAGTCACCATCCCTCCATCAGAGATCGTTTCCGTGAGCGGGCTAGCTGGCGCACACGTCTTTGCGGCAGATCCCAATGAAGCCGCCACCCGCATCGCGGCCCTGCCTGGTGTGGTCTCCACCAAAGTTAAACTCGCCTGGCCGAATGAGGTGTATATCGAGATTGTTGAAGATTCCCCCATTGCTGTGTGGCAAGAAGGGAGCAAACAGTTTTGGATCACCCAAGACAGCCAGTTAATCCCGGCGCGTACCTCCGCCATAGGACTTCTGACTATCGAATATGAAGTGCCGCCAACACCTTCAGCGATGGATGAATCTCTTGATGGCTCAGAACCAGAAACGGCCGTTTCCGGTTCCACTGAAGCCAACGTGAGCTTTATCCCCGAAGATGTCCTAATGGGTGCGCTCCAACTGCGTCAGCTGCGGCCAAACATTGATAAGCTCTACTACCGCCCTTCTGGGGGATTAAGCTATCAAGATGGCCGTGGCTGGCGTGCCTATTTCGGTCAAGGAACCGATATGAATCAGAAACTAGTCGTCTACGAAACCATGATCGCCGATTTGCTGGCGCGGGGTATCCAACCTCAATACGTCAGCGTCAGCAATCAGGAAAAACCTTACTACCTGGCTCAGTAATTTACCAAACAACGTCACTGAGATTGAAAAACCGTCAGGAAAGGTAACAGCTTATGGAACAAATCATTTTTGCAATCGATATAGGAACCACCAAGATTTGTGCCCTCGTGGGAGAAGTAAAACAAGGGAATCTACAAATCATTGGCATGGGTCAAGAAGCCGCCAGAGGCATGCGCAAAGGCATTGTCATGGATGTTAATGAAGCTTCAGTAGCTGTGGCAAAAGCAGTTGAACAAGCAGAGCAAACCTCCGGCTACAATCTAACCCAGGCGTTAGTCAGCATGGCTGGGGAACATATTGGCTCCAGCAACAATCGCGGAGCCGCCGCCATCAGTCGTAATAACAATGGGGTGACCCATGATGACATCGGACGCGCTTTAGATGCCGCCCAGGCCATAACCGTGCCCCAAAACCGGCAAATCATTCACTTGATTCCCCGGAGTTATACCATTGACGAACAGGAAGGCATTCGCAACCCGCTGGGAATGCACGGCTTCAAGCTAGAAGTAGAAACCCATATCGTCACGGCAGCCACACCAGCCATCATGAACCTGGCGAAGTGCGTCGATAGTGTGGGCATTCAACCAGAAGAGTTTGTGCTAAACGCACTGGCCTCTGGTGAAGCCGTTTTAGAGGAAAATGAACGGGAAATGGGCGTCATCGTAGCGGATATTGGCGGAGGCACTACAGACCTGGCTCTCTACATGCAAGGCACAGTCTGGCACACCCAAGTCATCCCGATTGGCGGCTATCACATCTCAAACGACATCGCCATCGGCTTACGCGCCCCATACGACATTGCGGAACAAGTGAAAATTCAGCATGGAGATTGCCGACCAGCAGACATCGACCCCAATTTTGTCTTTACGGTCGAGCCGTTTGGCGGTGAGAAAATCCAAGTTGGGCGTCAAGATTTAGCCTATGTTATCGAAGCACGCATGGAAGAAATCTTCCAGCTCATTCTGCAAGAAATCCGGCGTTCGGGTTATGATGGCCTACTGCCAGCTGGCATTGTCCTGACTGGTGGCACAGCCCAAATGAGGGGCATCACCACCATTGCTGAGCAAGTTCTCAATGTGCCTGCCCGCGTGGCTCGTCCTAAAAATGTGGTGGGTATGGTAGACAATATCCATAGCCCAGCTTACGCGACTGGAATCGGTTTGTTGCGCTGGGCTATGGCTGACAATCAATCTTATCGTCCACGTCCTATCACAAGTTTATGGCAGCGGCGTATGAGCAATATTTTGAAAGCATTATTACCTGGGTAAAAGTTTACTACATAACCTCCGCCTTTCTTGATTTGAGGAAAGATTGGGGGGAGAAACGCACGAGGGGTTTGAAATTATGACACAAAAAGGAAATACAATGGGTACACAAAGAATGCCAGAAACAGAAGGCGCTGCCTTAATCCGTGTCGTTGGCGTTGGCGGCGGCGGCGGGAATGCCCTCAATCGTATGATTGAAGAAAATATCATTGGTGTCGATTTTATTGCTGTCAACACGGACAAACAGGCGCTTGAAAGTAATCTGGCACCGCAAAAATTGCAATTAGGTGACCGCACAACACGTGGTCTAGGCTCAGGCGGTGATCCTGAAATCGGCAAGAAATCTGCCGAGGAATCAGAGGAAGATTTGCATTTTTCTCTCGAAGGCTCAGATATGGTGTTTGTCACAGCTGGGATGGGTGGCGGCACAGGTACTGGGGCGGCTCCAACTGTGGCTAAAGTGGCACGGAGCGAAGGGGCTCTAACCATCGGGGTGGTCACACGGCCGTTTACTTTTGAAGGTGCCCATCGTGCCCGCGCTGCCGAGGCAGGAATCGAAGAGTTAAAAGAACATGTTGACACGCTCATCGTGATTCCCAACGATAAATTGCTAGAAACAGCGGACAAACGCATTTCGCTGTTGGATTCTTTTAAATTAGCAGACGATGTTCTGCGGCAAGGCATCCAGGGAATCAGTGAATTGATTACTGTGCCGGGTCTGATCAATTTGGATTTCGCCGACATAAAAGCGATTATGTCCCTGGGTGGGGCAGCGTTGATGGCGGTTGGTTCAGCCAGTGGTGACGACCGCGCTCTGCAAGCTGCAGAAAAAGCTATGTCTAGCCCTATGCTTGACGTGACCATTGATGGGGCTAAAGGCATTTTGTTTAATGTGACTGGCGGCACTGATTTAAGTCTGTTTGAGATCAACCAGGCCGCTTCTGTCATCCGTGAAACCGCACATCCTGATGTCAATCTCATCTTCGGGGCGGTTATCGATGAGACCCTGGGTGACGAAATTCGTATGACTGTGATTGCTACGGGCTTTGATCATTCAATGCCTATGATGCGTGCGATGAATCGGCAGGTCAACCAGCCAACCACCAGTGGTGCGCTCCGCCGTAAGACGACAGGTGTCAGCGCCACAGCTAAAACGGCACCCTCAAAAACAACAACTACTGACTCAACCTATCGGGTAAATGATATTGACGTGCCTGCGTTTTTGCGCAAGAAAAGATAGTGAGCAGTGGGCGGTAAATGGTGAGTAGTTATTCCCGCAGGTAAACGGCCGTTATTCATCACGGTGCCTTCGGTTATTTTCTGGTACGGGGGCCCTCACCACGCGAAACGGCCGTTGTCATCACTTTAAATCCTAAGCTTATCAGGAGAGAAAGCCATCTAATAGACTCTGGCAGAACATTTGTTACTTCATAAAGTGAATCATTAGACTCTGTCGCTGATAAGGTGCTAGAGGGGGCAATTGTTTCTCCATCATCTGCCACACCTGGTTGCGGTGGCCTCGTTTTCGTTGGAGCGCAAAGTTCCACTTGTGTCTGTTTTTCGTCCCAGTTTCCTTGCAAACAAGTAGTTAATCGAGTGTAAACGGCCGTTAATGTTTTAAGGTTTTGTCACGAAGAAATCGCTTGTCAGCAAAACGGCCGTATGCTATAATCTCGCCACTTTCAACGCCAGATATAGGGCTCTAGAGTAACCAAACCCCCATATATGGCTCATTTATTCAAATTATGCTCCTGTAATACATAATTGGGACTGATCATTATTTTGGAGATTTGTTGGCATGAAATGCCCCTACTGCAATCACAAAAAAACACGTGTCATTGACACCAGTCATGATGCGCGTGGCGGCACTCGGCGACGGCGTGTTTGTGATAAATGTCAACAACGATTTAGTTCATACGAACGTCCCATTTTAGCCACACCCTTACTTATCAAAAAAGATGGCACCCGAGAAGAATTTTCCCGCGACAAAGTGTTGGCCGGGATTCGTGTCGCTTGTGCTAAACGTCCAGTTGCGGCTGAAGATATTGAACGGATTGCAGGGGAAGTTGAAGCCGAATTACAACAAATGGGGCGCTCAGAAGTCAACAGCCGACTTGTCGGTGACAAAATAATCAAAAAACTCAAAGAACTCGACGAAGTTGCCTATATTCGTTATGCCATTGTCTACCTGGGTCTTGGCGACCTGGAATCCATACGCACAGAAATAGATCGTCTTTTATTAGGCAAATAATTCTCAACCACAAGCCGTATTTAGCCTGGTTGGGTCTTGTTTTGCTTATTTTTATTTACTAAATTTACATAATATTTTTGCTGGAAGGAGCACTTTATGGCTGAAAAAGAAAATACGCAAGTTAATGTCTTAGATGCCCACCAAAATGGCACCAATGGTAGCAGTTCTCACCACGCAGACAGTATTGATTTCAAAATCGCCGTACCCAAACAAATCGTAAAGCGTGATGGCCGCATCGTTGCCTTCGATCCCGACCGGATTGAAAATGCGCTAGAGCGCTGCTTTACCACCCTCAACATTCGACCCAAAACCTCAGTTCATGCGATTACCCAACAAGTGGTCAATGTAGTCGCAGCAAAGTTTGACCTCCCCACCGTCGAAGGCGTGCAAGACATTGTCGAAATAGTACTGCAAGCCTCCGGTGAATATGAAGCCGCCAAACATTACATTCTCTACCGCGCAGAACATGCCAAAATGCGCACGAAACGCCCCGTGCCAGACAGTGTGCGGTCAGCCTTTGCTGAATCTGATAAATTCTTTCCCACCCAAATTCAAAAATTCCAATTCTACGATAAATACTCCCGCTTCAACTATGAATTAGGGCGGCGTGAAACTTGGGTAGAAACTGTAAATCGAGCCGTTGACTTCCTGAAAGAACTCTCTGATTATCGTTTATCCCCTGAAATATATGATCGCCTGCGGCAAGGCATTTTAGAGATGAAAGTCATGCCCTCCATGCGCTTACTCGCCATGGCAGGGCCAGCAGCACGGCGCAACAATATCGCCCTTTATAACTGCTCTTACATGCCAGTTGACAGCATTGATTCCTTTGTGGAAGCGTTGATCATCTCTATGAGTGGCTGCGGTGTGGGGTTCACGGTAGAACGTAAATATGTTGAAATGTTCCCCCGTATTCCTCGTCAGAAAGGAAATCCGCCCAAGACATTTGTTGTGCCCGATTCATCTGAAGGCTGGGCTCAAGCCGTTCGCGTTGGCCTAACAACCTGGTTTGAAGGCGAAGATGTTGTCTTTGACTATTCTGAGGTACGTCCAGCAGGAGCGCCATTACGGGTCAAGGGTGGGCGAGCATCAGGACCAGAGCCACTGCGTCAAATGCTTGATTTCGCACGCACCCGCATTCTGTCCCGGCAAGGTGGTTTCTTGAGACCGCTGGATGCCCATGACATTATGTGTGCGGTGGGGGATGCTGCGGTTTCTGGTGGGGTACGGCGCACGGCCATGATCTCTTTGTTTGACTATGATGATCTGGAGATGCGTCACTGCAAGGATGGTGACTTCTGGCGCAGTAACAGTCAGCGCTGGAATGCCAACAATTCTGCGGTGTGGCCAGAACGGGAACTAACGCAAGCCGAAATCACTCGTTTCTTGCTCGATATGGTGGAGTCAGGACGTGGTGAACCGGGTATATTCAACCGCAAAGCAGCCGTTGAAAATCGAGCAGAACGACGGAAATCAGCAGAATTTGGCACGAATCCATGTGGTGAAATCATCTTGCGCCCCTTCGAATTCTGTAATCTTACCAGTGCGGTGGCTCGGTTTGATGATGATTATGAAAGTCTGCGAGAAAAGGTTGAGTTAGCCACCATTATCGGCACGATTCAATCAATGGCCACCTATTTCCCCGGCCTGCGTCCAGCGTGGCAGGAAAATTGTATGGAGGAACGTCTCCTCGGTGTGGACTTAAATGGGCAAATGGACAGCCCCGCTGCCCAAGACCCAGAAATCCAGAAGAAGTTGCAGCAAGTTGCTGTTGAAACGAACAAACAATATGCTGAAATTTTGGGGATTAACCAATCTGCATCGATAACGGCCGTTAAGCCATCCGGTAATTCCTCCCAACTGTTAAACTCTTCATCCGGGTTGCATGCTCGTTGGGCACCTTATTACATCCGTAACATCCGCGTAGATGCCCACAGCCCCCTGTGCAAAGTATTACAAGACGCCGGTGTGCCCATGGATCCTGAAAATGGTCAAACTCGGGAAAACGCCATAACTTGGGTTGTTCACTTCCCGGTGGCCTCACCCCAAGGCGCTATCACCCGCAACGAACGCTCCGCTTTGCAACAATGTGATTATTGGTTGCAGAACAAGCTGAACTACACAGAGCATAATCCAAGTGTAACCATCACGTACCAACAAAGCGAAGTGCTAGACATCATCCGTTGGGTTTGGGAAAACCAGAACAAGATCGGCGGGATGGCTTTTCTACCTGCTTTTGATGCTCAGTATGACCAAATGCCATATGTGGAGATAACACAAGAAGAATTTGAGCAGTTAGATGCCAAATTCCCACGCCCTCCCCCGTTTGGGCAAGTGATAGCAGCAGGCAACTGGCAAACGAAATTCCTTAGCAACCTATGCTGAAAAAGTCTCGAGTATTTAAATCTCGAGACTTTTTTTAATTTTTTTTGTAAGCCATGTTTCATATACTATAAGCTACTATAGCTTGACGTTGACACTACCGCGTCATTCATGCATAATAACATAGATAATAAACGTAAATAATAGTCGTAGATAATATAAAGAAGGACTGTTTTTTCAACCCAAAATTTTTAGGAGACTTGCAGATGAAGATGTCTAACAACGAGCCCAGGCAATGTGCTACCGAAAATAATGATCAAAACTCTTATGTAGCACCAGCAGTCATTTACGAAGGTAAAATTACAACCAGGGCTGGCTCACCCTTTAGCGACACAGGTGAAGAGAGTATTGATCCAGCAGATTTGTTTAGTACAGACGAGTAAATACAGACGAGTAAATAAAAGTTACAGATTCGATCATCTGCTAAGATTTGGAATCAAGACCTGCATTCGATGGGATGCAGGTCTTTGTTTGTGAAAATTATGGCTCTGCTAACTGTCCTGGGTTAGGAAAAGGCCATTCCCGAAAATCTAGCGTGCAGTTGTTGGTATCTTGCCAATAGGGGAACCGCTCTAACACAGCCCCAACTGTTGTCACTAGAGGACAAGCTGTTACGCCTGGATAATCTCCCACGCCATAGGTAACAACATCGATCACCTGATCTTGCCCATCTCGCAAGATCACTTCATCCCCCGTATTTCCCAATTGGAAAAATGTCGCCGGGTCTCCCCATGCTGGGTCATCAATCAAATTAGGAACGGCCGTTTCCGTTTCTAAGATCTCAAAATCAGGGAATTGGTTGAACTCGGCATAAAAAGCGGCCGCACTGGTAGCAATAACCAAGGTGTGGCGCGGCGGTAAGACAGTCCCTTGAGGAAATCTGACTACGTCTTCAAAGTTGTCCTGACTGACAGCATCTCCCAAACTAAACCCACTCATATCAATGCGCCGCGGGGTAGGATTGACCAATTCCACAAACTCACCCGCATCCTCACCCGGTGGATTATATTGCACTTCACTAATCAAAATATGGTTAGCTGGCCCCACCACATTGTGCAAAACAGTCGGCAAATAGGCACAATAGGGCCAATCATGATCAAACACGTCTGCCAACAGGTCATAAGCTTCATTAGATTGCAGTTGCAGCGCCACTTCTCGGTTGGCCTTGCTAGAAGATTCTGAACCATTGATGCTGCCCACATGCACAAAACCCTGCCCATCAATCTGAACCAAAACCATTTTGTTATGAATACCCAGTCCGGTAGGGTTAGCTAAGGCGCACTCAAGTTTGAGGTTCTCTTGCCAGGCAATGGCTTTCACGTAAGCACACGTAACGGTATTGCTATGTGCGTCTGCAGCATTGTTGAAATACGCATCCAACAAGATGCGCACCCGGGCACCGCGCCGAGCAGCATCGATATATGCTTCTAAGCGCGGGTTTGGATCATCAACTGGATTGCTACCCCAAAACGGCCGTTCATATAACTGCTGCACCAAAACCACATCTCCCTCGTCAGCCTGTGCCACAAGCCCCAATAAACCATCCACATTGCGTAAGCTGTTCTCAGGAGATTGGACAATCTCAAAAGGAAACACGCCCGAAAACGCTGCTGGCTCAGGGTAACGAACTGTGTAAGTTGTGCCACCTGTGACCGTAATCGGCACAAAGCCAGGAGGTAGCGGGGGCAAATGGGAAACGCCCAAGATGATATCAGGATGAGCATCATCATAATCATGGTCAAAAACAGATTGCACATGCGCCACCACTTGTGCCGCATCCGTAATGAGAATGACGCCGCGTCGTCCCCAAGTGCCATCTTGTTTGTCATCACTTGGCATGCTGTTAGGACTTAAATTTTGGCTGCCGATCATGACCCGCTGTCCATCAATCAGTAAAAATTTTGCATGCAGGTAGTCATACCGGTCAAAAACATTTTGCGCTGAATCATTTATCATGAACGCACAGACACCACCTGCATCGATCAACTGCTGGCATAAATAATGCTCCTGGTCTGTGACACCCGCCGCCGGACCACCTTCCATAAGCAATGTGACTGAGACCCCGCGCTGAGATGCCCGCACCAGCGCATCAGCAATGGCTGCGTTTTCAAAAGTAAGCGTTTCGCCTTGAATAATATGTTGAGCCGAATCAATTTGATCCACAACAGCTTCATAGGCATTGTCTGGGGCAATGGCTACGGTGATAACGGCCGTTTCTGTCATCTTCGCCGTAAAAAAGTAAGTGTCCAAATCCCAACCAGGATAACGTAATTTGCGCCCGTTGATCACATCAGCCGAAGCTTGCGCCCAATCCGCCGCCGTGTGTGTATCCGGCATAATGAACCCCGTTTGCTGATCCCGCATCCGGTACAAAATCTGACCATCTGCCCCAAACCCACGAAGCCGGAAAACGGCCGTTCCGCTCCAGCCCGCCGTACTCGTATCCCCATTTTCATAAACCAACACATCCACAACCTGACCCTCATGGTTGGTGAGCAGCACCTCACCCCCAGTATTCGATAACCGAGGCCAAGAAACCAACTCACCATCTGGGGCAAATCCAAATTGCCGGGTAAAGGCCGCAGCATTCTTGGTGAGCCAGATCGTTTCTCCTGGAGCGACCACAAGAGATGCGGGCAAGGCTTTATCATTCAACCGCCAATGTGTCAAATCCACGGAAGCAGCACCAACATTCCGTAAAGCAACCGCTTCATCGTCATCATTGTTAGCTCGTCCGTTGTATAAAACTGCGTCTAGCAAAACGGCCGTTTCTGATGAATTCTGGACTATCGTCAAGGCAGTATCCCTATTGTTGCTCAGATTCGTTTCGGTGGTTGACGTGGTGGCTGTAATCACATTTTCCAGCGTGCCAGCAACTGTATGGCTAACCGTCGTTGTCAAAACAAACTGGTGCCCGTCATTCGCGCTGAGCTGCCCCATCTGCCACATCAGCACACCAGGATGTGGTTGATTGACAGGATACCCACTGCCATCCTGGAGATATGTCACGCCCAGGGGCAATGAATCAGTCAGAATGACATCTTCAGCCGTTAACATGCCAACATTCTGGATTTGCAGTTCATAGGTAAGAATACCACCAGCTTCAATCTGCACCGGCGCCAACTTTGACACCGCCAGATCAGCCGTTTCTGCCGCATTTGGGCACAACTGGTTGATCCAGGCAGCATTACTGCTGCCATTCCCCTGGCCTGGTGTGGCCTGGTCAGCCGTATCGTTCTGCCAATTAGCCACCTCACTAACCCCAACGGCCGTTGTGCCCAGGTATGCTGCATTTTGTTGAGCGTTGGGGTGCAGGCTGCTGCCCGGATCCGCCGAAAAATTATGAATAATGTTATCCGCTTCATCGCGTAAATAGGGATTATCTGTGGCAGTGGCGTTAGCAAAAGCAGGCCAACTGCTCGTGTCAGTAAAAAACTGGGCATGATTGTGAGGAATTACGACCAGGCAATCATCCATATTTTGATCATCGGCAGGCAAAATCTCATCCGGATCCGAGCCATTGTAAATCAGCAGCAGTGTGCCCGTAGGCACCGCTTGCCAAAACAAATCTTGGGAAAAAATTAAATCACCTGGGGAATTGTCCCCCAAATCCCAGCCACGCAAATCCGCTGGCCCTTGCACAACCAGAAGTTCAACCCATTCCTGATTGCCACCATGCCCTTGTGACCATTCATTGACAATGACGGCGTAAGGTGCAGCCGTAACGGCCGTTTCCTCTGGCACGCGCCCCACCAACCCCACGACACGGTCAAACCCCAGCAACAACAACATTGACACCCAAACGGTGACCACCAACCAACACATACGCTTAAACATACAGCCCTCCCAAAAATTTTTAAGCCATGAAATTGTATTCTGCTGTGTGCAAATCCATAAATAAGTTATGGAATGGATGGATACGCTTTAAGTAACCTTTACCCCTGAAAAACGGGGGCTAATTTTCAAACGGTCACTATGCTCGGCAGCGGGAACAAGAATTGAACGACAGATTAACACGGGTTAACGGGTTCGCGCAGATTTTTGAGCTTTTCTCGCAAGCAGCCCAAACAAACAAAACAGGAACCCAAGAGCAAACAACATAGCAGACTGCCACCCTAACCGGCTGGCCCAACTTTCGCTTAAATGCACCAGGCCTTGCTGTAACAGCGGCTGCCAAAGCGAATCGACGGCAGATGCCATCTCTGTGGTGAAAACGGCCGTTCTCCACCAATCTGGCACCATTCCTGGGATCAACGCACTGAGCAGCAGCCCCAATAATCCAGCCAATGCCAACGGCCAGCCCCACCAGATGCCCCACTGCCCCCACGAACGCACAACCAGCACCGCGATCAGCAGCAAGCAAACCAGAGGCAACAGCCACAAAACCCACACCCGTGGTGCCCACTGGTAAAAGGAGCGGATAAGCTGCATTACCTCCCTCATCTCTGGAGCCGCTGTCAGAACAGTTGACAGCGGCATAGTCACAATTCCCTCTTCACCGACTGACAACTGCGCAATCAACAGCGGCGCTGCCACCGCATGAATTTGCCGAGACAATTGCTCCAAGGGAATTCCCCCAGGCACACAGGTGGGTAACTCACCACTAAGCAAGGTAAGCATCTGCGCCGCCTCACACATTGGCAGCATTTCCAAATAGTGGTACACCAGCAAACGGCCCGACTCTCCTTGCAGTTGGTTGAATAATGGATTAAGGTCAATTGTGATAACGGCCGTTTCTTCATGCCCAGTGAGCAAATAATCAAAGACACCATCCACAGTTGAATCCACCATACCATCCAACCAGCCCGCTGGCAGCGTGTCCAGCACCATTTCCGTGATGAGCGTGGTATCAAAATCAGGCAAAGGCACCTTTTGCACTGCCACTTGTTCAGCAACCGTTTGGTTGATCAACTCTGGCAGCACCTCAGCCAAAATCGCTTCCAGCCCCAAAGCTTCCTTCACAACTTCTCGGTTAGTCAAAACATGGGTAGCATTGACGATCAGGAGCGCGATAACGGCCGTTCCCACAAACAGCAGTCCTATAATCCCCGCCAAACCTTGTAAACACCCGCGCATACTTCATTACTTTTTGGACATTGATAGCAAGGAACACTGATTTTTCTTTATCAGCATTCGCCAGAATCAGTATCCCTATTTTCCTCAGCTAATGTACGCAAAAACCAGCGGTCGTCCTCAGATAACGCCGCCGTCAGCAGCAGTTCAGGACGCCGCTGCCAGGTGCGCCGCAGCGATTCCTCCCGCCGCCACCGCGCAATCTTAGCCGCATGACCAGAACGCAACAGCTGGGGCACTGCCCAGTCACGGAATTGAGCCGGTTTAGTGTAATGTGGCCCTTCGAGCAAGCCAGTGGCATGGCTGTCTGTGGCGGCCGCGCCTTCCGCGCCCAACACCCCGGGCAGCAGTCGCGTCACGGCATCCACCACCACCATCGCCGCCAACTCCCCCCCAGTTAACACATAATCACCAAGGGAAATCTCATCCGTCACCAAATGTTGGCGCACGCGCTCATCCACCCCTTCATACCGCCCGCACAACAGAACGAGATGCTCCTGCTGTGCCAATTCCTGCGCCACTTCTTGAGAAAACGGCCGTCCTTGGGGCGTTAGCAAGATAACGGGCACAGCTTCATTCTGTAATCCTTGATCTCCATTTTCGGCAGATTGAAAATCAAAGATAAAAGACTCCACCGTCCTAAATATCGGCTCTGGCTTCAACACCATGCCGCCGCCGCCACCGAAAGGCGGCTCATCCGTCACCCGATGTTTACCAGCGGCAAAATCGCGGATATTGTGCAAATGGACATCTAGTTGACCCAAATCTTGAGCCTTTTTCAAAATACTTTCGTTGAGATAGCCAGGAAACATGCCTGGAAAAAGAGTCAAAATATCAACGCGCATAAATAAAAGTATTCAACAAGACTTAGTTGGTGTCAAGCATCTTTTTGCTTGTTGCGGTGCCAGATGCGTCCAATGCCGCTGATTGTTTACGCAAGGCCGCAAGCTATTTACAGCTTCAGAAGCACCACAAACAAACTGGGTGAAACGTTCATCCACGCTGTATGAAGCCGCCCTTCTCTTCACCAGGCAATCTGAACAGAATAGCAAAAAATCGATGCTACAATCTCAACGATTATTATGATGATTAATTGATGCGAAACCAGCTCTGAGAGTGCGTACTTCCTGGGTATTCTCTTCCTCCCCAGCTACTTCTCCCGCTGCGTCAATAAAAGATAAACGATAATGGCAACTGTCACCACCAAAACCAACAGACCAATCAAACCTAATAAAATTACTAATAAAGAAAATGCCATTTTCCCCTCACGCTTGAATTTCAACTATAACACCTGCTTCTGCCCAATCAAATAATAGTTTGGCGTTTTCAGAACTAAGCAAAATGCAGCCATAAGTTACGGGATGTCCCAAATCGCCCGTCCACAACAAGGTAGAACCACCTCGAGTAGGAAAGCCATGAAAGCCATTCATAAAATCAGATGTGGGCACCGGGCGATAAATCCCCATAAACGAGGGCATCCACAAATCCCAATTACCAGCATAAGCATTGGCCTCATGAGTCTGAATTTGAAAGACGCCAGGGGCAGTTGGGCTGCTGGGAATGCCCGTACTCGCCAGCCATTCCCATTTCAGCCGCCCATGTTCATACACCCACGCTTTCTGTTGTGAAATGCTGACAATGATGCGTTTGTGTGCCACAATGGGTAAAGGCAGCATGTCATCAGGCGAAGGAATCACAATGCTTTGTCCTGGATTCAAACTTCCTAAACCTGGGTTCGCTTGCTGCACCCAGGGATAGGGAATGCCATAAGCACGGCCAATGCTGGCGAGTGTTTCGCCCGAAGCGACTACATGGGTTTGTGGTTCATGGTAAATGCGTAAATTAACTTGAGGCTCATGATTCGTAATCGCTTGGGTAACGGCCGTTTGCCATGCCTCACTGTCCACAAACCGACCTTCACCCAATACCAGCGCCTGCCGATAATTAGCCAAAGCCACATCATCCAATGACCACGTAAATGGTTCGTCCATTTTTTCTATCCGCAGCCAGGTTCCCCAGGTTTCAGGGCTAATCATCTGCAAAACCGTTTCATCCGTCACCGGATCGTAGGCACGTACAGCGAGCGGCACCGCCAATAAGCTGTTGGCCTCAGCCGCCACCTCGCTCAAATCCGGCACCTTTGGCTGAATCACACGAGTCACCGGCTCAAAACGGCCGTTTGCCAAGACATCTTCCGCTTGCTGTCCTAAAGCAATTTCACTGGCTGCTATGTCCAGTTCCCGCCCGGGTTGACCCGATATCGCCTGGAAACGGCCGTTTTGCCATACCAGTTCCGCCTCCACCGGAGCCAACGCAAATTCCGCCGCGACTGCTGCCAAACCCGCGGTCGCTTGCCCTTGCTCATATTGCCACACAGGAGACAAAAGAAAACGGCCGTTATGCTCCACAAATCCTTGCCAGCTTGCAAACGTACGCCCTTGCTGCCTAGCGCGAACGGCCGTTTGCTCTGCATCCAGCACCAAACCCAAATCTGTGGGGATTGCCGACTGCTGGCTTCCATCCAGTTCCAGCAAAATGACCTTGCTATCCCAGTTCTCCTGCAACATAGTCGCCGCCTCAGCTTGGGTGCGCTGCCCAACATCAAAACCAGCAACAGACACCCCAGGAACGATCCAATCGACCTGGTACAAAATCAAGATACCCCCCAGCGCCAACACCACACTCATCACCACAAATAGCAAAATCACAGCCAGTCGTGCCAGCCGCGGCCATGTGCGCCTGCGGCTTTGTGGAGATGGCGCACTGGTTTCCGGTAACGGCCGTTGCCAACCCTGCGTCTGCATTTCGCTCACTGGCTGGGTGGTGGGATTTGTTTTCCGAGCGGCAACAGGCAAAAAAGGTTGAGTATTCATCTCACTCTTATTTGACATAACAGACTTCTCTCACACAAAAACAGTTCAAACACCTCATTTGCATTATAAATGAACCAACCATCTGCTGCCCAACGCAAAGCTGGCTTTTCACCGCCGGTTCCCCAGAGAAACAAGCCACCAACTTAGTGACCGTCTAAAAGCCAGCCCCCATTTTTCAGGGATAAAGGTCACTTGACGCGCAACCATCAACTCCACAGCTTATTGATAGCTGCACACTTAGGCAACAAAGAGATGCTTCGGTATAATCCCCCGACTATTTAGGAGCGGAAATTAAATAACAAGACAAAGTCATTTCCTTGCGTTCCTTAAAACCGACGAGGCAATACCTATTTTATGTCATCGTCACTCCTTATCATCTAAGTTACCACTAATCATATTTAGCAACCATGAAAATTTTACTCACCGGTCACAAAGGTCAATTAGGAACCGCCCTACAACAAACTTTGACCCACCACAAACTAATTGGATTTGATTTACCAGAAGAAGATATAACAAATCAGCAATCAGTGAAAACGGCCGTTTCCACCCACAAGCCCCATCTCATCATCCACAGCGCCGCCATGACCAACGTCGATGGCTGTGCCGAAAATCCCGAACTCGCCTACAAAATCAACGGCCTCGGCACCCAAAACATAGCCCTCGCCGCCCAAGAAACAGGCTGCGAACTGCTCCACATCAGCACCAACGAAGTGTTTGGCGGCACCCGTCCCGAAGGCTATGAAGAATGGATGCCGCTCGACCCCGTCAATGCCTACGGCCGTTCTAAAGCCGCCGCCGAAATTCACGTGCGCAATCACCTCAGCCGCTTCTACATCGTGCGCTTCTCCTGGCTCTTCGCCCCTGGCGGGCACAACTTCATCCATGCCATCCTCAACCGCGCCCACCAAACCGGCGAAATCAGCGTCGTCACCGACGAAATCGCCAACCCCACTTACGTCACCGACCTGGCACAAGCCATCGCCAAACTCATCGAAACCCACCAATACGGCATCTACCATCTGGGCAACAGCGGCGCTTGCTCCCGCTGGGAATTTGCCAACGAAATCCTCAAACAAAATCACCTGACCCACGTCACCAACAACCGCATCCTGCTCAAAGATTATCCACGGGCTTCCACCCCGCCGCCGGCCACCCCCCTGAACAACATCGCCGCCAAAGCACTCGGTATCCAACAACGCCCCTGGCAAGAAGCCCTCGCCGATTACATCAAGTATCATGTTTAGACTTATCCAACTTCCAAGCCAAAAAGATTCCCACATGACACAAATGGCACAGACCTTCCTCTACCATAAAAAATTTGAAAGAACAAATTCCATGACCGCAAACATAACACCCCCAAACAATCATTTGCAAGATACCGCGTTTGAGTATGCATTTACTTTAGACACGCTTAATTTATCGTGATGAGATTACACATGCCCTCACTTGGAGAATCATGACCCCAACCATCTCCATTATCATCCCACACTTGAATGGGAAACACCATCTAGATGACTGCTTTCAATCGCTGCACCAACAAACCTTCACTGATTTTGAGGTACTGCTGGTTGACAACGGCTCCACAGATGGCACATCAGATTTCGTAGCGCAAAATTACCCCGAAGTGAGGCTCATTCAGCTGCCCGAAAACAGAGGGTTCACTGGAGCGTGTAATGCAGGTTGGCAAGCTGCGCAAGGCGACATCATCATCTTGCTTAACAACGACACTGAAGCCGACCCAAACTGGTTAGCAGAATTAGTCGAGGCCTTTGCCCGGCATCCGCAAGCAGGCAGCATCGCCAGCAAAATGCTGCTCTTTGACCAACGTGACACCTTCCACACAGCAGGCGACTGCTACCGCATAGATGGCATACCGGGTAATCGCGGCGTTTGGCAAAAAGATACCGGCCAGTTTGATCAGGAAGAAATGGTGTTCAGTGCCTGCGGTGGCTCCTCAGCTTATCGACGGCAGATGTTAGACGAACTGGGCTTTTTAGACGATGATTTCTTCTTCTCTTGTGAGGATGTGGATATGGGCTGGCGGGCTAATTTGGCAGGATGGGAAGTATGGTATGTGCCAACGGCCGTTATCTACCATAAACTCAAAGCAACCGGCGGTGATGTCACAGGCAGCTACTACGACGGGCGCAACTTTCTCTACCTCATCTGGAAAAACTACCCCACCAGCCTCCTGAAGAAAAACTGGCGTCTGCTGGTTCGGTCTCAGCTCAACATCACACGAGAAGCGCTAAAACATTGGCGTGGTGAAGCGGCTCGGGCGCGGCTGCGTGGGCAGCTTGCAGGCTTGTGGAGCATCGGCAAAATGTGGCACAAACGCAAACAAATTCAAGCAATCCGTCGCCTAGACGACGAAACCCTGACAGGACGCTTAAGTCCTGTTGACGCTCCTCCTGATGGCGGGTAAGATTGCCAACCTGTCTGCGCAACAGACAGCGCACAGTCAATAGTAAGCAGTAAGCAGAGAACAGTCAGCAGTGAGCGTAACCGGAAACTGATTACCGAATACCGAACTATGGAACAAAAAGAAGAAGAGATGCAGCCTTATCTATCTGTCATCATTCCGGCCTACACGGAAGAAAAACGCATTGGCTCGACGCTGGATACTGTCTATACCTACCTATCTAAGCAATCCTACACCTGGGAAATTCTCATCGTGCTAGATGGCCCTACTGACCATACCGCAGCCATCGTAGAAAACTTTGCGCAAGGCAGGGAAAATATACGATGGATAGACCGCGAACAAAATCGAGGCAAAGGGTATACCGTGCGCCAGGGCATGTTAGCCGCCAAGGGCCAGATTCGTCTGTTTACCGATGCTGATAACTCCACAGATCTCTCTCATTTTGAACAGATGAAGCCCTTATTTGATCAGGGAGCCAATGTCGTCATCGCTTCTCGTGATCCAAAAGACGTACCTAACGCCCGTCAAGCCATACCACAACCCTTTTATAAACGCTTCCTCGGTAACGCAGGTAATCTGTTTATCCAACTGATGGTTGTCCCCGGCATTTGGGATACGCGCTGTGGTTTCAAGGCATTTTCAGCAGAGGCATCTAAAAAAGTGTTCAGCATCGCCCGCATGGACGGCTGGAGCTTTGATGATGAATGTTTAGCTCTGGCACGGCGAGAAGGGTATGACATTCAAGTTATTGGCGCAGATTGGCATGATGCCGCAGGCACCCATGTGACCAAGCTCGATTACATCAAGAACATCTTTGAGGCTGTCCGCATTCGCTGGTATTTGATGACTGGGGTGTACAAACGCGAACCTGCCGAAAAAATTGATTGCTCCACTGTTCAAGTCAATCATAATCCTTGACCATAAAGCCTGGCAGAGACAACGTAATCTGTTTTGAAACAAGGTTATTCCTTAGTCAACCTGTCAGATCCAGGTGAATCGTTTGGCTTCTCTCGAATTTGAAACGGCCGTTCTCTTGCAAACAAACTTCGCTCATCTTGCCGGACTAGATGAAGCAGGTCGTGGGGCGCTGGCAGGCCCCGTCGTTGCCGCCGCTGTCATCCTGCCACTTGACAAGCCTGACGCCCTCGCCGAATTACACGAAGTCAACGACTCCAAACAGCTCACCGCCAAGACCCGCGAGAAATTATTTTCACGCATCACCCAACACGCCTTAGCCTACGGGATTGGTCAGGAGCCACCCGACGTGATTGACAAAATCGGCATTATTCCAGCAACAAAACGCGCCATGATAACGGCCGTTTCCCAACTTACCCCACCCGCTCAATACCTGCTCATCGACGGCCGCATTCGTCTCAAAAACTCACCCCTGCCCCAGCAAAGCATCATTCGCGGAGACAGCAAAAGTCTCAGCATCGCCGCCGCCTCCATCCTGGCAAAAGTCACCCGCGACCGCATCATGGTGCAGCTAGATGCCCGGTACCTGCCATACGGCTTCGCCCAACACAAAGGCTACGGCACCGAACAACACCGTGCCGCCATCAAAAAACACGGCCCAACTCCCATCCATCGCTACTCCTTCGCCCCCATCCGCAAATCACACCCCCTCATCGTGTGACATTCGTCATCAAATGAGATGATCTCTATCACTATGGAATATCTTTTATTGGTATAAAGTATCATCATAATACAAAAATCAAACTCACAAATAGGGAGCTAATTATGGCAACAATAACTACTTATTATCATGGCGACATGAAATTTGAAACAGTCATGGGCAACCACAAGCTCATCATCGATGTGCCCGAAGGCATGGGCGGGCAAGACCGTGGGCCACAACCACCACAGCTGTTCATCGCTTCAATTGGTTCATGTGTAGCCGCCTTGATTGCCGAGTATTGCGAGCATCACGATGCCGACGCATCCGACATGCACGTAGATGTCTCCTTCAAAAAGGAACCCAACCCCACCCGGCTGACCAATATCAAAGTCAAAGTCACCTTGCCCCATGTAAGCTGGCAAGACAAACGTCAAGAAGAAGCATTGAAACGAGTCGCTCAACATTGCCCTGTTCACCAAACAATTGAGACAGTAGACGATATTGAATTTGAAATTATCGGCAAGGGAACGGATGAAAAAGCACTTGCTTAAGCCATTACGTTTTATCTAACTTATGCGCAAAGCCTGGCTTTTAAAAGCCGGGCTTTTTTTTTATAACTTGAAATGGCACCACCTCATTCCCCCAAAGGGTTGGTCACAAACAGCTCAGTGTCGTATTATTCTACCCGCAGCGCATTGCTGACCAACATCCACATCATGCTGCCCAAGCGACCAAAGACCCATATGCAATGGGATCATGAGTCGTTCAACCTTCGTCCTCACTTATCGGAGAACTTCTATGCAGCTAACCCAAAACTTAAACCCTCGTGGTCATCGTCGCCAAAAGCATAACGGCCGTAAAAACAACAACAAAGCACTCGGTCGCGCCCTCCGCTACATCAGCATCTATCCCAAGCTGGCAGCCGGTGCCATCATCGCCCTGTTCATCGCTACCGCTGCCCAACTCGCCGTCCCCCAACTCATCCAAAACATGATCGACATCATCACCGACACCAGCGCCAACAAAGCGATCATGGCCTTACCCCAAAGCACCCAAGAAACCCTGGCAGCAGAACTTGGCCTCAATCTGCAAGGCATCGCCCTCAGTCTGGATAACGCCCTCGCCGCCCTTTTCTGGGCCATCATCACCATCATCGTGTTTGCCATCGCCCGAGGCTTATTAAGCTTTGCCCAATCCTACCTCTCACAAGCCCTCTCCCAGAACATCGCCTTTGAGCTGCGCCAAGACCTCTTCAACAAAATCCAGCGCCTCAGCTTCAGCTACCATGATAAAAATCGCACCGGTCAACTGATGATTCGCGCCACCGATGACGTGGAAAAACTGCGGCTCTTTATTGGCCAGGGGATGCTCATGGCACTCCAGGCACTGCTCCTGCTCACCTGCACCCTCATCATTCTCTTCCTCACCAATTGGAGATTGATGCTCGTTATCCTGCCCGTGCTGCCTATTGCCCTAATCGTTTTCATGGTTTTCGGCGCAGTCGCCCAGCCCCTGTTTAGCGAAGCCCAAAGACGGCTCTCCAGGCTCAACACCATCTTGCAAGAAAACCTGGCTGGGCTCAAAGTTGTTAAAGCCTTCGCCACTGAACCACAGGAAAAGGAACGTTTCCAAGAAAGCATCAACAGTGAACTCAAGCAGCGTCTCAAAATCAACGGCGTATTCTCCTTCTTGTTTCCCTTTGTCTTCCTCGTCGCCAACCTGGGTCAAGCGGCCATTCTCTACTTTGGTGGCCGCGAAATCATCAGCGGCACCCTGACTTTAGGCGAATGGCAGAAATTCAGCCTCTACCTGATCTTTGTTTTCATTCCCATGGCGCAAATCGGCATAATTATTTCTTTCATGGCGCAAGCAGCGGCCAGTGCCAGTCGCATCTTTGAAATCCTTGACACGAAAAACGACGTAGAAAACAAACCAAATGCGCTTGAACTGGAAACCATGATAGGCCAGGTAACCTTCCAAGACGTCAGCTTCCGCTACTTTGAAGGCAGTGACAATGTTCTCACAAACCTCTCCTTTACCGCTGAACCGGGGCAAACGGTAGCCCTACTCGGCTCCACCGGCAGTGGCAAATCGACCGTCATCAATCTCATCCCCCGCTTCTACGATGTCAGCGAAGGCCAAATCATCATCGATGGCCATGACGTGCGTAACATCACTATCGAAAGTTTACGCAAACATATCGGCATTGTCTTGCAAGAGACCACGCTATTCAGCGGCACCATCCGGGACAACATCGCCTACGGTCGTCCCGACGCCAGCGATAGTGAAGTCTTGGCTGCTGCCAAAGCAGCTGCCGCCCACGAATTTATCACCCAATTCCCTGAAGGCTACCACACGCCGGTCGGCGAACGCGGCTCCACCCTCAGCGGTGGGCAAAAGCAGCGTATCGCCATCGCCCGCGCCCTGCTCATGGATCCCCATATCCTCATCCTGGATGACTCTACCAGCAGCGTAGACCTCAACACCGAATATGAAATCCAAAAAGCATTGGACAAGCTAATGGAAGGGCGCACCAGCTTTGTCATCGCCCAGCGCATCAGCACGGTTCTCAACGCCGACCAAATCCTGGTTCTAGACAAGGGCACCATCGCGGCCACCGGCAATCACGAAGAACTGATGGAGAACAGCCCCATCTATGCTGAAATCTATCATTCACAATTAGCGGAAGACGCAGCTATCAACTAACGATTGACGATTCTGGATTTACAACATCCATTCGATAACCGTCTCATCAACCAAAACAGGGCGCCATCGCTAATCCACAGAGTAAATTATGTTAGGACAAAACGAACGAATTTTTGCAACTGAAGCACGCAAAGCAAAGAGCGTTGGTACCACGCTTAAAAGGCTCGCCCGGCAATTTCGGCCATACTGGTTTAGTCTTGTTGTGGTCGCAGTGCTGCTGCTCATGAGTACAGGCATGCAGGTGCTTATCCCCAACCTGACTGGACAGACGGTTGACTGCTATCTCAGCCCTTACGCCCTTAACGCAAATTTGCAGGAAAATACAGCGGGGAATTTGCCCATTAACCAACTGGGTGATGCTGCACCTGGGCAGACTGATACCCACTCTTCCGCCAACTGCTGGGTCACAGAAACAGAGCCTACCACGGCTGAAGAGACCATTCGCGGCTTGACGATTCTCATTTTGATGATCGTTGGTTTGTATACTGGCAATGTGGTTATGGGCGGCTTGAGCTTCTACTTAATGGGCTGGGCGGGCTTTCATGTCATGCGTGACTTACGTGCCCAGATTTTTGAACACATCCACCGCTTATCGCTGGGCTATTTCACCAGGCATGAGGCAGGCGATGTGATGAGCCGCGTCACCAATGACACGGATACGCTATGGCAAGTTATGGGGTTTGGCCTGCTGCAAGTGCTGCAAGGCGGCTTGCTCATTATCATGATTATCTATGCGATGTTCTCGATGAGTGTTCCTTTTGCACTGATTAGCCTCATCATGCTGCCATTGATGTTTATCGTGACCCGCTGGTTCTCGGCACAAGCCCGCCGCGCTTATCGGGCGGCACGTCAAGAACTGGGTTCTGTTAATGCAGATTTACAAGAAAATATCTCGGCTGTCCGTGAAGTGCAAGCCTTCAGCCGTGAACAAGAAAATATTGAGCAGTTTGAAGTGAGTAATGCGGCTACGCGGGATGCCAATATTCGGGCGCAGGCATTTACCAGCGCGTTGGCTCCCTCATTGGAGGCGCTTGGCTACGTCAGTCTGGCCATTGTTGCTGGGGTGGGTGGTTACTACATTCTCACCGGGCAAGATATGTTTGGCACTGCGATTTCGTTGGGGCTCATTATCACGTTCATCGCTTATGTGCAGCAGTTTAGCCGGCCTGTGCAACAAATTTCTGTGTTGTGGACCAATATCCAGAGTGCTGTTGCTGGTGCCGAACGCATCTTTGGCCTTCTGGATGATCATCCGGATCTAACTGACAAACCTGATGCTGCTGATATGCCACTCATTGTGGGCAATATCAGATTTGAGCAAGTCTGGGCAGAATACAATCCAGGCGAACCAGTGCTGAAGGGCATAGACATTGTGGCAAAACCGGGTGAGACGGTCGCCATTGTGGGTCCCACAGGTGCGGGGAAAACGACGATTATTAACTTGCTGCCTCGGTTCTGGGATGTGTCGAACGGCCGTTTAACTATTGATGGCCTCGACGTGAGAGAGGTGAAACGACACAGTTTGCGCCGCCAAATTGGTATCGTGCTGCAAGATTCCTTCTTGTTCAGTGATACCGTGATGAACAATATCCGCTATGGCAAACCTGATGCTTCTGACGAAGAAGTGATGGCAGCCGCTAAACTAGCCCATGCGCATCATTTCATCGAGCGCCTGCCAGAAGGTTACGCCACAGTCCTGGGTGAGCGCGGCTCCGGCTTAAGCCAGGGACAGCGACAGTTACTGTCTATTGCCCGGGTGGCTCTGATTGACCCCCGCATCTTAATTCTGGATGAAGCGACCAGCAGCGTCGATACGCGCACGGAGCGAGAAATTCAAGCCGCTTTGGATCAGCTACTGGCAGGGCGGACAAGCTTTGTGATTGCCCACCGCTTGAGTACCATTCGTAATGCGGATCAGGTGTTGGTGTTGCAGGGGGGCAAGATCATTGAGCGCGGCACCCACGAGGGGCTGCTGGCAGACAAAGGCTTTTACTATGAATTGTACATGAGCCAGTTCCGGCGTCAGGTGACAGATGAAGATGGCACAGAAGAGGTGGATGCATTTTTTGTACCAGAGGATTGAGAAACAGTAAGTCGTGAACAGTGAATAACAGCGTGTGTGGTTGGCTGTTCAGGGCAACAGGAGTTAGGTATGGAGCAGTTTAAGCGGCGGTATTATCGTAGTTTGGGACAGATGGGGCGTGATTTTGTGTGGCCGTTTCAGCATCGGGCACAGTTGAGGCAGGCGATGGCCGGAGACCAGGTGAGTGCAGCTTTTCGGGAGCGCTTGATGTTGGCGGTAACGGCCGTTAACGACTGCCGCTATTGTTCTTACTACCACGCTAAAGAGGCACTCAAAGCCAATCTAACTGAAACAGAAATCCAAACCCTGTTGGCGGGCACAATCGATGATGCTCCCGCAGACGAAATCCCGGCGCTGCTCTACGCCCAGCATTGGGCAGAACACGATGGCCAACCAGACCCTGCCGCCAGGCAAACCCTCATCGACAGCTACGGGCCAGCGAAAGCCGAAGCTATCGAAACCGTGTTACGCATGATTCGCACAGGCAACCTGGCTGGCAACACCGCCGACTACATTTTATACCGCCTATCATGGGGACGCTTAGGAACAGAATCCAAATAATACGACCCGACACATCTCCCTCAACAAAGGCAATCTCCACTCTGCAAAAGATAGCCAAAGCGGACAAATGACCCATACGTGCTGCCTCTCCACAGCGTGATACAATTACGCCATTCGCATTTTGTGCGTAAATACACGCCCTGAACGTGTATATTTTTTGACAATACCATGTTGAGAGGACTTATTTGAAACGTAAATGGATCTGGCTATCTCTAGCCATTATCATTAGTGGAATTTTTGTATGGTTAGCATTGCGTGGGCTCAAACTTGATGAAGTTTGGACATACATGGTCAGCGCCAATTATGTGTGGCTGCTGCCGGCCGTCGCCGTCTATTTTGTAGCGGTTTGGGCACGAACCTGGCGCTGGGATTATATGCTGCGTCCCCTTAAACAAATTCCTGTGCGCCGTCTGTTTCCCGTTGTCGTCATTGGCTATATGGGCAACAACGTTTACCCTTTCCGTGCTGGCGAAGTGCTGCGCTCATTTGTACTCTACAAGCGAGAAGACATTTCCATGAGTGCCAGTTTAGCAACAGTGATCGTAGAACGAGTGTTTGATGGGCTTGTGATGCTCATTTTTGTGTTTATCGCCCTGCCCCTCTCTCCCATCGCCAGCGAGAACGAATATATTCGCAATGTTGTCATTTTAGCTAGTGCCGCATTCTTCGTGGCTCTCATTGCCTTTTTTGCCTTGGCAGCTATGCCCACTCGTTTTCGCGCATTAGCAACGTGGGGGCTAGGGTTAACCAGGAGTTTACTGACCGACAACAACAAATCAAAAATATTGGGGATTCTTGACAATTTCCTGGCAGGCTTAGAATCACTGCGCAGTTTCCGCAATGTCCTCATGATTTTCTTCACGTCTATCATTATTTGGCTGCTGGAAACGGTAAAGTATTGGTTTGTGATGCATGCATTTGACTTTGAGGTTAGCTTCTTTGCGTTGATGCTGATGAATGGCGTCGTCAATCTGGCCACCACGCTGCCCACAGCTCCTGGGTACGTAGGCACATTTGATGCGCCTGGTATCTTCGTGTTGGAACTGTATGGCATCCCAAAGGAAATTGCAGCGGCCTACACCCTGGTGCTTCATGCGGCTCTTTGGTTCCCCATTACAGCATTGGGCGCTTATTACATGGTTCAAGAAGGGATGCGCTGGGCAGATATTGGCAAAGCAGTAGAGATGAAAGAGGAAGTAAAAGTAACCACAGTCGGTCATTGATAGGTGAATGAGAAATGAGCAACACTCCATCCAGGTTCAGCACGGGCTTTTCGCCTTTTGTCATGGGTCTTAAGTCTGATTACGGCGTTCATCACATAATGACCGTCTAAAAACGAGTCCCCGTTTTTCAGGGGTCAAGGTCACTTGAAGCGCATCCAGCATTTCTGGATGCGCCCATAGCAAATTAAGGACATTCTTGTATGCGCATTGGGATTATTGGAGCCGGCATTGCTGGCCTTTCTGCGGCTTATGATTTGTTGCAAGCAGGGCATGAGATCACGATTTATGAGGCGGCAGATCATGCCGGAGGGCTGGCGTCTGGGTTTCAGGATGCCCTGTGGGATTGGCCGCTGGAAAAATTTTATCACCACATTTTTAAGGGTGACACGGACATCATCGGACTGGTAGAAGAGTTAGGCATGGCCGACACGCTCTTTTTCCCCCGCCCCACAACTTCGGTGATTTACGACGGGGAGATTGTGCCGTTTGATTCGCCGCTGCGCTGGATTATGTTCCCTGGCTTTAATTTGCTGGATGTGGCTCGCTTTGGTCTGGTGAGTGCTTATTTGCGCTTTACGAAACCGTGGCGCAAACTGGAACAAGAAACGGCCGATAGTTGGCTGCGAAAATGGTATGGTGACAAAATCTATGAAACGACCTGGCGCCCGATGCTGATTGGCAAGTTTGGCCCGTATTACCAGGATGTGAATATGGCCTGGATGTGGGCACGGCTGCATGTGCGCAGCCCGAGGCTGGGATATTTTGTGGGTGGGTTTCAAGCGTTTGTTGATGCCCTGGTAACGGCCGTTACTGTGGCAAGCTCCGTAACCAACCCCAATGACCCTATCCATTACAACACACCCGTGACAAACATCAAACGAACAAACAACCAGCTCACCATCACCACCGCAAACGGCCAAACAGCCAGCTACGATCAAGTGCTCTCGACAACTTCCCCGAGGCTGATGAGTCAACTGGCACCGGATCTCCCCCGCGATTATCTGGGACAACTGCTAGAACTGAAGAGTATGGGGGCTGTGGTGATGACATTGGCACTGAAACGGCCGTTACTCCCCGACAACCAAACTTACTGGCTCAACATCCCCGCCGATTCGCCCGATAAAAGCCAGAATGACATTCCCTTCCTCGCCTTAGTAGAACACACCAATTACGTGAGTGCCGCCCACTATGGCGGCGACACCATCGTTTACTGCGGCGACTACGTCGCTCCAGACCACGCCTATTTCCAAAAAAGCAAAGAAGAATTGGCGGCGCTGTTCCTGGAAGCACTCACCCAATTTAATCCCAAATTCAAAAAAGATTGGGTACGCCAAAGCTGGCTGTTCCGCGAACAATATGCCCAGCCCGTTCCCTTACTCAACCATTCTGGCCACATCCCAGACACAAAAACGCCCATACCAGGTCTGTTCTTTGCCAGCATGAGCCAGGTATACCCGTGGGACAGAGGCACCAATTATGCCGTGCAAATCGGCCGAAAAGTGGCTCAACAGATGGGTCAAATGTAACCGCACACAAAGGCAGCTCCACAACCCGTAGGGGAAACGTTGATTTTAAGCCTGCCTGTAAGTTGGTCAAATTACGGTATGTCTCATAATCTTATAGGCAGACCCAGTTGGGCTCATTAAAAATTCTTAGACCAAAGACACAAAGAAATTCAAGGAGCAAAAGGGATGTTTCCTTTCCCTGCTTTGTTCCTTTGTGCGCATCCATAAATAAATCACAAAATTGATGGAAGCGCTTCAAGTGACCTTTACCCATAAAAAAGGGAGCTAATTTTTAGATGGTCACTTTGTTTATTTTAGTTGAATTTTTTTAACTTTGATTTTCCTAATCAAAATAGAAGATACATCAGGAGTATTTCCATGAAAATTATTGTTGTAGGCACAGGCTTTGTTGGACTGCCCCATGCGGCCGTTTTATCTGAATATGGTCATGAGGTGTGGGCGTATGATATTGATGAGAAACGCATCAATGCTTATAAAACGGGTAAACGAGAGAGCATCGAGCGTTATGTCAACGAACCGGGATTGACCGCCGCCATCAAAGAAACCAAAGATCAATACTTGCACTTCACCAACGACATCACCGACCTGGCAGAGGGCACAGACATTTTCTTTTTCTGTTTGAATACGCCCCCCAATCGGGATGGCTCCACTGATTTAAGCTACTACATGAACGCGGCGCATACCGTTGCCGGCCTTTTGGCCAATCGTAAAGACAAAAAACGGGTCTTGTTAGTCAACAAAAGCACAGTGCCCATCGGCACCGCTCGCGTTCTGCAAAATGTGATGAATGAACATGGCGTCGAGAATTTTGGAGTCGCTTCTAATCCTGAATTTCTGGCACAAGGGAACGCAATTGAGGGCTCCCGCAAACCAGATCGCGTTGTGGTTGGGGCAGATTCAGAAGAAGATTTTGTGCTGCTGCGCCGTATTTATGCACAATTTGTCAACCATGTACGCATCCGCTACTTAGAAACCACACCGGAAACGGCCGAATCCATTAAATACATAGGCAACACACTGCTGCTCACTTATATTTCCTTCTGGAATGGCGTGGGTGCCAGACTATCCGAAACGTTCCCCAATGTGCGCATGGAAGATTTGAAGATTGGCGTCACAGCCGATTCTCGGATTTCTACCTGGGGATCTTACGTGAGCAATGGTGCCGGGGGCAGCTGCTTTGGCAAGGATATTCAATCCCTGATCTATCAGTTGAACCAAAACGGCCGTTCCACCGACCTGCTCCAATCCGTATACAACATCAACGAATTCCAAAAAACTTATCTTGTGGATCGCGCCATTCATGAAGCTGGCTTCAACTTCAATCACAAAACCGTTGCCTTACTCGGTTTAGCCTTCAAAAAACGCACCAACGACATGCGTGATTCTGCCGCCCTGAAAGCGGTGGAAGCGTTATTAGCCAAAGGTGTGAAAGAGTTTCGCGCTTATGATCCTCTGGCCACAAAAACGGCTCAAGAGTATTGGTTTAATCCTGAAAAGAACCATCTGTTCGAGCGCATCACCTATCATGACAGTGCGCAAGAGGCGATAGCTGGCAGTGATGCTGTCTTCATTTCAACTGACTGGGAAGAGTTCCGTGGGCTCTCTGGCACCATTGAAAACACAGTCAAACCACCTTACCTCATTATCGATGGTCGGCGCATGATCGCCGATTATGAAACCCTGGTGGCCAAAGGATATGATTTCCTTTCTGTAGGAGGGATGTATCTCAAAGGGAAAGAGCAAGACGCTGTGCCTAACCCTGGGGCTGCCTCTAAAAAAGTTAAAAATGTAAAGAAATCAGCCTAGTAAAAAAGAGTTACGCCAACCACACAACCGAAATGTTCAGGTGATTATCTAATTCTTTCACAACAACTATCACCTAAACCCAGTGCCGGGCACTTGACTTCACCACCACCTAAACCCAGTGCCCGGCACTTCCGTTTTCAGCTTCAGTTAGTAATGTGCCAAAGTGCCCTCTACGCGAGCCCGATTAACGGCAAAGCGGAAAAGAATCAACGCCAGAGGAAGCAAGATCAGGCAGAATAGAGTTAAGGCGAGAATATCCGCTGCCAGTTCGTCCCAGGTGGCGCCATGGAGAAGGGCGGCTCGGGTGGCTTGCAAAGCATAGGTTATGGGCAGCATGTAGGCAGCTATTTGCAGCCAGCCCGGTAAGATAGCCACCGGGTAGAAAACGCCACCGACGAGGTTTGAAACATTTCCAAAAACGGCCGTTATCGGGTTGCCTCGTTTAATCACCATGATCAGACTTGCCGCCAAAATACCCAGGCTGGCAAAAGAAATCACCGACAGCACCAGAATCACAAATGCAGCCAAATAATTCGCGCGGCTCAAATCCAAGCCTAAAAACAAAGCACCCACCACCAGGTAAACCAGCACGCGGAAGGTCGTGTACACATAGCTCCAGGCAGCCGAACCGATAATGAGCCAGGAAACCGGTGTGGGCGTCAAGATCATCGCCTCCAAAGTGCCTGTCATTTGCGATTGGCGCAGCGCATTGGCAAAACTGCTTAGTCCGGTGCTAAAGTAGCCCCCTAGCGCAATGCCGATGATGACAAAGGAGAAATAATCGCCACCATAATCGCCTAGCAAGCCCCCCGCAGCCGATTCAATAAACTCAGACAGGAAGAAGAAGACCAAAGCACGCACCACAACACTCCCAATCGTAAACAGAAACGACAGGCGATAACTGGTCTCCACAAAAAAATCCCGTACCAAAAAGGCCCACACCACTCGCAACGGACGAATCAAGGTGGCCATCATCCTTCATCCCCCATCATTTCCCCCGTCTCATGAGTGTAGTGGGCAAATACCTCTTCCAAACTGGGAGGCGTCGCCGTGATAGTGAGAATGTCGATTTGGTGCGCTCGTAACCTGTCGAGAACGGCCGTTACCAGACCATCCCGCTCACTTGCCCAAAACGAAAGCTCATGATGAACCGCATCCAACTGCATGGCAGGCAGTAACCCTTTCAACTCAGCAGCGACATCTTGCTGCCATCGATCCAGCGTCAGCCGGTAGCGTCGCTGCGGCTGCAGCTGCTGGCGCAAATCCACAGGGCGGCCAATAGCCTGAATCTGGCTCTGGTGAATGAGTGCCACCCGGTCGCACAGCTTCTCAGCCTCCGCCAAATCATGGGTGATGAGGAAAACAGTCAGGTTTTGTGCCACAATCAACCCTTGAATGAGTTCATGCAAGTGGCACGTAGCCGTAGGATCCAAACTCCGACTTGGCTCATCCAAAAACAAAATTGTCGGTTGATGCAGCAAACTACGGGCAATAGCCAAACGCTGCCGCATGCCGCTAGAGAATAGCCCAAACCGACGCTCAGCCACATTTTGCAGTTCGACCGCTGCCAACACGTCATTCACTCGGGTAACGGCCGTTTGCCCAAACAAGCCATGCATCGCTGCAAAAAACATCAGATTACGCCGGGCAGAAAGACGCCAATAAAAACTGCGTTCATTGGAAACAACCAATCCCACCGTCGCCCGAATAGCACCCGTCTGCTTTAAATCGTAGCCGCCAATTTTAGCTGTGCCCGATGTAGGCACCACCAGCGTGCACAACATTTTAGTCAATGTCGTTTTGCCAGCACCATTGGGTCCCAACAAGCCAAACAATTCTCCTTGAGACACAGCCAGATTGACACCAGAAACGGCCGTTACCGATTCCACGCCCGCTAAGCCTGCCGAAGCCGTTACTAACTCTGCCCCAGTCAGCCGCCAACCATGCTGCTTCTCATAAACTTTCGTCAGGTTCTTAGTCTCAACAGCTAACGTCATAACAAAACAGCCAAAGATTCACAGCAAACAACACGAGAACACAGCAATTCTGCCCAGCACCCCTGCGTTAAATTAGTTTATGCTGATAGGCATACAGGGCAGCCTGCGTACGATCACGCAAGCCCAAACGGCTCAAAATACTAGAAACATGGTTCTTGACCGTCCCTTCACTCACAACCAGGCAGTCAGCAATTTCCCGGTTCGTAGCACCAGTAGCAATAAGGCGCAGCACCTCCAACTCCCGTTCAGTTAAATCATGATCAACCAGCGAAACGGCCGTTTCCGGCAGCGGCGTTGTCTCCGCTTTTTCCTTGCTTAACGCCCCCACCAGTTTACCCGCCACAGCAGTGTCAAGCTGATAAATACCCGCATGCGCCAATTTGATCGCCTGCGCCAAATCAGCAGCCGGAATATCTTTCAACAAATAACCACTGGCGCCCGATTGCAGCGATTTGATAATGTATTCATCATCATCAAACGTAGTCAGCATCAAGATTTCACAAGCAGGCAGCATCTGTTTAAGCTGGGCGGCAGCAGTAATGCCATCCATAACCGGCATACGCACATCCATAAGAACCACATCGGGTTGCACTGCTTCTGCTTTAGCGATGGCTTCCTGCCCATTAACGGCCGTTCCCACCACAGATACCCCCTCCTGAATATCCAGCAAAGAAGCAATTCCCTCTCGAATTAACCGCTGATCATCGACAATCAGCACCGAGACATCCTCTTGAGTCATAAAATCGCCTTGTCGTTACATTTACAGTTCGCAGTCAAGCACCATCGGATTTCGAGGCACAGTAATCTGCAAAATTGTGCCCTGGCCAGGCTGGCTAATAACTTCCATCTGACCACGAACCAACTCCAAACGTTCCTGAATGCCTTGCAAGCCAAAGCTATGATATTGATTGGCAACCAATTCATCAAGCTTGATCGTATCAAAGCCCTGACCATCATCACGCAAAACCATTTTCCCCTCTGCCTTCTCCAGGCAGACAATCAAGTCAACTTTTGTGGCATGGGCATGCTTTTGCACATTGGTCAGACCCTCCTGGGCAGAGCGGTAAAGTGCCGTTAGCACCGGGCGTGCATAAATAGACTCATCGCCATGAAACTCAAAATTGATAGGAGAACGGCCGTTTTCCATGCCCTCAACCAATTCCGTCAACGCCATACGCAAAGAAAATCCCTCATCAGCTTCTCGTAAAGTACTCACCGACTGCCGCACATCACGCAACGCCCCTGAGGCTGCTTGCTTCGCATCCAAAAGCGCTTGCTCCGCTTCATCTGGATTCCGCTCCTTAAAAGCCATAGCCTTTTCCAGCTGAATGTTGACCACCGTCAGTCGATGACCTAAAGAATCGTGGATATCCCGGGCTAAACGATTTCGTTCCGCCGTTGCTGCTAACTCAGCCACCTGCTCTGCATACAACTGCAACTTCACATTCGAGGCTTCCAAGTCAGCCAGCAGCGTCTCAAGATGTTGTTGATTGCGTTCATCCCGATCAATCACACGCACCAACACCAGCATAAACAACATAAGCACCGCAAAAATCATCATGTTGAACAGAGAGCCTGTATCCGAACCAGTCAAAGGGCGATACTGCTCAAAATAGAGCAAGACATAGCCCATCGCCACCAAATTACTCACTCGAGAACCTAAAGAAAAATAAGCAGAAAAAGGAATTAAGGGATAAAGAAATGCGGCATATCCCGAACAGTCAAGATAGACCACAACCTGGATCAGAAACATGCGTAGGAACAAAAAGCCCAACGCATAAAAGCGCGACACTTGTTGGCTCGACCGAGATCTTTCCCACTGCGCCAGGCCAACCAAGGCCACCAACACCATCAGCATAACACCCGTTTCTACAGCAAAGACACCAACTCGACATTGAGTGATGAGACTAAAATACAGCACCGACAAGACAACCCCTAAATACATCAGGGTAAACACCAATCGGAAAGAGTGCCGTGGTAATAATTTCCTTAACAGTTCATTAACCATATGTAACGGTAACCCAAATAAACCATGCCTAATGTCTTATTGCATTCAGAGTATCACACCGACAAAATAAGAAGAATATGCCATTTGATAGAAATCTTATCAAATCATTATGACTTCCGGCTGTTTAGCCTCATCGTAACCTTGGCGTATAAAATAACAATACAATTATACTTGAGCAATCTGACAACATCATATCAATCAGGTCTAACCACAGGATAAAACTTGTCTACGGAATACGTTACATCTTTTGAAAGTACAGCGAGGAATCGCCAGGAGCCATAAAGTGCCCCTCAAAATGTCGCTATACTCAACTAACACCCCCTTGTCCGTCAATCAATTGACCTCGTCATCCAGCATTTGATATGATGAACTCAGATGGGAGCAACAAGACCCGAAATAAAAGTAATTCACGAAGAGGCACTCTAATTTGTCAGAACATTGGAACGATAAACGAGAGCATTTTCTTAACCTGGGCGAAAATTCTCTAAAAAAAAAGTACTACCCAGAATTACAACAACGATTAGGCGAACTAGAACGCTTTAAATCACTCCTTGACCAGAGCAATGACGCTGTCTTTTTAGCCCAAATCTCAAACGGCCGTTTTATAGACGCAAGCCAAACTGCCTGCCAGTTACTGCAATATTCTCAAGAAGAGCTTCTGGAGTTAGGCATCAACGACATTACCCCCGAAGACCTCGTCATTGAAGTGGGCAAACTCTCAACTGATAAACTGCCCAATTTAGAAAAACCACCCATCATCACCACAGATCTCATCACCAAAAACGGCCGTTACATCCCTTCTGAGATCTCCTTTCGCAAAGTCACCTTCCAAGAAGAAAAATACGCCGTCATCGTTGCCCGTAACATCACAGAGAGGCGAAAAGCAGAAATGGCCTTGCGTGAAAGCGAATCCCGTTTTCGTTGGATGGCAGAAAACATCTCTGACGGCTTGATGATTTTAGAAGAAGATCGAATCCTCTTTATGAACCAACGGGCTTGTGACATCCTAGACCATCCCTGTTCACACGTACCGCCAATGACAGCTTTCGACTTCGCTACCCCTCAAGTTCAATTTGTGATCAACCAGATCGTGCAATTGGGCATGAAAATCCAAAAAGTATCAACAGAGATGGAATTTTGGGTAGAACGCCAAGACAACACACGACGATACATCCACTTTCGTTTATCCTGGCATCAAATCAGTAAAGAAACCGCACGGATTTACATCGTCATGACCGACATCACGGCACGAAAAGAACGGGAAGCAGAGCTAGAAAAGCGGGTACAAAAACGCACCCGGGAATTAGCAACCGTGAATAAACGGCTGCAGGAACTCGACAAACTCAAAAATATTTTTGTATCTAACGTATCTCATGAACTGCGGACGCCCATTACCAATATCCAACTCTACCTCGGCCTACTAACGCAAACCGACAATGAAACTAAAATCACACGATTCATGAACATTTTAACATCTGAATCGAAACGGTTAGGAAACCTCATCGAAGATTTGCTAACGCTTTCAAAATTAGAAAGCAAAGAAGAAATATTCCCCAAAGAACCATACATAATGGATGCAATTATTGCCCAAGTTATCCTGAATTATGCGCTAAAAGCAGAACAGCGGTGCATCCAGATCAAGCATGAACCCAACCCCCTCATCCCCCCTATTCCCATTGTAAAAGAGCGCATGATTCAGGTATTCAGCAACTTAATCAGCAATGCGCTTGCCTATTCAACTGAAAACGAAATCATTTCAATTCACAGCCAGCTAGAAGAAAAAGACAACGGCCGTTTCGCCACAATCGTGATCCACAGCCATGGCTCCGTCATCTTGCCCAAAGACATACCCCACATCTTCGACCGCTTCTATCGTGGTCAAGGCGCCCATATCGCTGACAGGCATGGTACCGGTCTCGGCCTTGCTATTTGCAAAGAAATCATCGAATATCACCACGGCACAATCACCGTAGCCAGCTCAGAGGAAGAAGGCACATTATTCTCCATACAGTTGCCAATTTAAAAAGAACAGAAACTAAATCATGCAACAAAGCCGTCACCTTACCGTTCCTTGAAACTGACAAAACAATGCCATATTTTATGCCACCATCACTCCTTAGCCATTAGTCATATGACCATTGGCTACCCCACCATTTGCATCCAATTTTCGAGAATAGCACCATTGGCACATGTGCAAAAACAACAAAATCATTAAAGTTTATAATGTCTCGCTTTTACGCCTCGCGTGAGAGCATATTCTCGGACAGCAAATGTCCCCAAACAATGTGAGCATCCATAAATAAATGACAAAATTGATGGATGCGCTTCAAGTGACCTTTCCCCCTGAAAAACAGGGGCTAATTCTTAGACAGTCGCTGTGCGCACCTAAGTGATCCATTTATGTTTAGAACACGATGGCGTAAAGTCCTACTCGACCTACGCAGTAACAAAGCACGAACCATACTTGTCATCGCTGCCATCGCCATCGGCGTCTTTGCCGTGGGTCTGGTTGCCGTAGTGCAGCACATTTTAATGGGGGAAACAGCCCGCGATTATCTCTCATCTAACCCCGCCTCAGCCACCCTCTACACCATGCCGCTCGACGAAGCATTCATTGAAAGCGTGCAAAATATGCCTGAAGTCGCCACAGCAGAAGGACGTTCAACCATGCGCGTGCGGGTCAATGTCGGCCCCAACCAATGGCGCGATTTAATATTAACGGCCGTTCCCGATTACCAACACATCGCCCTCGACCAAATCATCCCTATCGCCGGTTCATTCAACCCCGCCAAAGGGGAACTGCTCCTCGAAGACGAGTCCCTCAATTTCCTCAATACCAACATCGGCGAAACCATACTCATTTCCCTGGATGATGGCACCCACAAAGCATTGCGCGTCATCGGTACAACCCACGACAGTAAGGTGCCCAACGCCGAAATCAACAACGCCAGCTTCGGCTACATCACACCAGAAACCCTAGAAACCCTGGGCAGCCCCCGTCTCGCCACCGAACTACGCTTCACCGTCAGCGAAAACCATGAAGACATCGGCCACATCCGGGCTGTGAGCCAACAAATCGAAGATAAAATCGAAAAAAGCGGACGCGAAATCTTCCACACCAGCGTGCCCACGCCTGGCGAACATTGGGCACATGACATCCTGCAAACCATGCTGCTGCTGTTCTCCGTTTTCGGCGTCATGATCTTACTCCTATCTGGTTTCCTCGTCGTCAACACCATCTCCGCCTTGTTGGCGCAGCAAGTCAAACAAATTGGTGTGATGAAACTGGTCGGGGGCAGGAGCCGCCAAATTATGGGCATGTATTTCTTCACAGTGACAATCTACGGCCTTGTGGCTCTGCTCATTGGCATGCCCGCCGCCATCCTGACCGCTCAATATCTCGTCAAAAACCACATCGCTGGCCTGCTCAACTTCCAGGTCGTCGATGTCAGCGTGCCCTGGACCATTATTGCGCTGCAAGTGAGTGTGGCGCTGTTTATCCCTCTGGGCGCAGCAGCCTGGCCTGTGCTGCGCGGCACCACTGTAACCACCCATGCCGCCCTCAACCACAACGGCATGGGGCAAAGCTACAACAACAAAGGCTGGCTGGAACGCTTCTTCAACAGGATGCAAGAAAATTTGCCAGTACAACGGCCGTTAATCATTTCCCTACGTAACACCGTGCGGCGCAAAGGACGGTTAATCCTCACTCTGATCACCTTGATTCTCGGCACAGCACTCTTCATCTCCGTCCTCAGCGTACGCTCCTCCATGGAAAGCACCCTAGACAACTTCCTCCGCTTCCACGAATATGACGTGCGCGTCAACTTTAGCCGCCCTTACCGCACCTCCCACCTGGAACATGTCGCTCAAGAAGTCAACGGCGTCGTCGCCATCGAGTCTTGGTCTGGTAACAATGTGCGCCGCGTGCGCCCCGATGGCAGCAGCAGCGAATCAATCAACCTGCAAGCCGCCCCCGCCCACACCACGATGATGCACCCTGTCCTAGAAAACGGCCGTTGGCTCACGCCAGAAGATACCTACGCCATCGTCGTCAACACCGATGTCATCGACGACGAACCCGACCTGCACGTGGGCAGTGAAATCGTGCTAGACATAAACGGCCGTGAAAGCGCCTGGACCATCGTCGGCATCGTCCGCAGCACCGCTGGCGGCACTTACGTCTACGTAGACAGCGACGATTACGGCTACATCACCCGCAGCATCGACCAGGCTGACAGCGTGCGCATCATCACCCAGCACCACGATAGCGCAACCCAAGAAGAAATGGCCGCCAAACTCGCCGCCCATTTCATAGCAGCCGGTCTACGGGTAGACACCACCCGCACCACCAGCGCCATCCGTGCCCAGGCTGACTTCCAGTTCAACATCGTTGTCGGTTTCCTAGTCATCATGGCCGTACTTCTGGCCGCCGTTGGTGGTTTAGGCTTAACCACCACCATGAGCATCAACGTCTTAGAGCGCATTCGTGAGATTGGAGTGCTGCGTGCCATCGGCGCCTCAGACAGTGCAGTCCGGCTCATTGTCCTGGCCGAAGGCATCGTCATAGGCTGGCTCAGTTTTATCGCTGGTGGTATTCTTAGCGTCCCGTTTAGCCACATCCTCAGCCAACAAGTGGGCAAAGCGTTGCTAGGCTCACCGCTGGACTACACATTTTCAATCAACGGTTTAATTCTGTGGTTTATAATCGTCACAGTTTTAGCAGCTGTCGCCAGTTTAGGCCCAGCACGCAGCGCCTCACGCCTAACCATTCGTGAAGTACTGGCCTATGAATAGACAGCCAAAATTTAAAAATTGTAAAAACTACTAAACATTCTGCGTATTGCGCTGCGAACAGCCAGCAGGCAGGCACCTCCCTGCTGCGCGACCGGGCAACGCGAGGTATTACATGTTAAATATATTTCGTAAATCACATAACCAGGCACCTAATGCCCATAGCGTCATCGGTCAAAACGACCAGCCTCACCCCCATCTCATCAACATCCAAAAAGTTGTCAAAACATACCATACACCTGCCGGTGATTTCCCCGCCCTGGTCGGCATTGACCTCAAAATCGATAATGGTGAGTTTGTTAGCGTGGTCGGGAAATCCGGCAGTGGCAAATCAACCCTCATCAACATGATTACAGGCATCGACAAACCCACATCCGGCAGCATTTACGTTGGTGATCAGGCCATCCACGGCCTGGCAGAAGGACCAATGGCTGAATGGCGCGGCCGAAACGTAGGCGTTATCTTCCAATTCTTCCAACTGCTGCCCATGCTCTCCTGCATAGAAAATATCATGCTGCCTATGGACTTCCGTAACATGTACACCCCCAAAGAACGAAAAGAACGTGCCCTCCATTTGCTAGAACAAGTTGAAATGGTAGAACACGCTTACAAACTGCCCTCCGAAGTCTCTGGTGGTCAGCAGCAACGGGTGGCGATTGCCCGCGCCCTGGCCAATGACCCGCCCATCCTGACCGCCGATGAACCAACTGGCAACCTGGACTCAAAAACGGCCGATTCTATTTTCAAGCTGTTTGAAGAGTTGATTGACAATGGCAAAACCATCTTGATGGTCACCCATGACAAGGAACTGGCTAGTCGTGTCAATCGCACCATCACGTTGGCTGATGGCAAAATCATCGACGAAGTGAAACATTAAGGAATGGCCAGCCATTCACGTAGACAAATGTGAATAACGCCATTTCCTGAAACTGACGATGCAATTCCGTATTTTAATTCTTTCATCGTCAGCTCTCAGGGGAGCTAATTGACTGCTTATATCAATCTTGACCCCGCCAATAATTTCAGCTAATATCACCAGACCGACCGATGGTCGGTCTGGTTAATCAACGATCAGTGAACAGTAGACACGACTTACCATTATTCACTGAAAACAGGAGTTATTAATGAACTTGAAACGAGTTATCATAGGGATTCTCGTCATCGCGGTGCTGCTTGTGGTAGGCGTCTTTGCTTACCAGCGGCTGGCTGTATCACGCTCTGAAACCGCACCAGAAACCGAAAGCGAGGGCACAGATGGCAGTCCGAATAATGTAAGTGTTGAAACCAATTTGAATCAGGTTTCCGCAGAAGGACGGGTGGTGCCGCTTGAGCATGCCATGTTGTCCTTCCAAACTGGCGGCCAACTGCACGAAATCTTAGTCAGCGAAGGAGATGTGGTTAAAGCAGGTACACCTTTGCTACAACTAGATACCACAGACCAGGAACTGGCTGTCGTGCAAGCTGAAGCGGCCGTTACTCAGGCTCAAGCCAATCTGGAAACGGCTAAAGCGGGGCTGGTCTCAGCAGAAACAGGCTTAAAAGCAGCCGAAGTGGGTGTGCAAGCGGCCGAAGCACAGTTAGCCTTGACCACAGCCTCTCCATCTACGGCACAAATTGCTTTGAGTGAAGCAAATGTCGCCTCAGCGGAAGCAGGGGTTAGCAGCGCCGCAGGCAGTCGTGCTGCCGCTCTGGAAGGAGCCACGGCTGCCCAAATTGCAGCGGCAGAAGCACAGGTTGCCGCTGCCCAGGCGCAATATCTGGCCGCCCAAAAACAATATGAACCCATTACGCAAGACACTGACCGCGACGAAGAGGAACGCAACCAGGCTTCCTACCAGTTGAACGCAGCGGCAGCCAGCCTAAATTCTGCTCAGGCTGCCCTGGATGAACTCAAGGCTGGTCCTAGAAGCTCCGAACAAGTAGCCGCCAACAGTGGCGTGGCCGCTGCCAGCAACCAGGTGACTGCTTCTCAAGCCCAACTAGACTTGCTCTTGCTCGGGGCTCGTGAAGAACAGATTGCCATTGCAGAAACGGCCGTTTCCTCTGCGGAAGCCGTCGTCTCTGAAGCCCAACTGCAATTAACCAACGCGCAAACGGCCGTTACCCAGGCAGAAGCCGCCGTTGCTGAAGCCGAAGCTGGTTTGAACACGGCACAAAACGCCCTGGACAAACGGACGCTTACCGCACCCTTCGCGGCCACCATCGTCAACATTGCAGTCAAAGAAGGCGAAGTGATGTCACCAGGCATCCCCGTTGTCACCCTGGCTGACTTCAGCACCTGGCTCGTAGAAACCACCGACTTGTCTGAGATCAGCGTCGTCACCCTGGAAACAGGCTTTGAGGCCGATGTAACCATCGACGCCTTCCCTGGCGAGACCCTCACCGGCAATATCACCGACATTGCTTCCGCCTCTGATGTCGTGCGCGGCGATGTCACCTACAAAGTGACCATCAACCTGGGCGACAACCCCAACCTGCCCCTGCGCTGGGGCATGACGGCGTTTATGACCGTGGATACAAGTCAATGATCGATGACGAACGACCGATGACGAACGGCACACGGCAACACGTTCGTCCTCCCTCTTCCGTCTCAAAATGAAGGAACACAACATGATGACTAAAAAATATCTCACAGGCTTAATGATTCTGTTAACGGCCGTTCTGCTGATTATGGCTCAAACCACCGTCCAGGCTGCCCCCGCTGCTCAAGGGGGACTGGTAAGTGCCGAAGGGGCTGTGGTACCGCTCTTTGATGTCAACCTCAGCTTCCAAACAGGTGGCACCGTGGCTGAAATCCTCGTTAGCGAAGGCGACACCGTCGCCGTGGGCGATCCGCTCATCCGTCTCGAATCTGACGACGTGGCTCTGGCCGTTGCCCAGGCAGAAGCCCGAGTTGTCTCCGCTCAGGCAGCGTTGGCGTTGAGCCAAAATCAATTGACTTTAGCTCAATCTAGTGTGGCAACCGCCCAAACCCAGGTAGACGCTGCTGAAGCCAACCTGGCATTGGTGAAAGCTGGCCCCCGTCCGGAAGAAATTGCAGCGGCAGAAGCAGCTGTGGCAGCCGCCAATTCACAAATCAATCAAGCCATAGGCCAACGAGACACCATCCTAACCATCGGTACGGATGCCCAGATCCGTTCCGCCGAAGCTGGCGTGGCGGCGGCGGCGGCTCAAACCCAGGCTCTGCAAGACCAATATGACACCATCATCGACACTTGCTTCGATTTACCCGACGACACCCAAGTTTGCCCGCTGTACGGCACCGTAGAAGAAAACACCCGCGCCCAACTACAAGCTGCCCAACAAAATCAGACTGCTGCTCAAGCCGCTCTGGATGCGCTGCTGGCTGGCCCCACTGCCGCCCAACAACAAGCGGCACAAGGAAGCGTTACCCTCGCTGTCGCTGGCCGCAACATTGCCCAAGCCCAACTTGATTTGCTGCTGGCCGGCGCTACGCCAGAACAAATTGCAGCGGCAGAAGTGGGGGTGTTACAAGCTCAAGTCGGTGTAGAAATGGCAGAAGCAGCTGTGGCGCAAGCGGAAGCAGCGGTGACACAAGCGGAAGCAGCGGTGACACAAGCAGAAGCAGGTTTGGCCTCCGCCGAAGCGATGCTGGCTCGGATGACCTTAACCTCCACCATTGATGGCGCGGTCTCTCGCGTTAACACCAATGTGGGTGAACTGGTAGGCGCCGGCCTCCCGGTGGTGACAATGGCAGACTTCTCGCAATGGCTGGTCAAAACCACCGACCTGACTGAATTAGACGTAGCCTATGTCGAGGTTGGCGACAGTGCCGAAGTGAGCTTTGACGCCATTCCTGGTGAATCAGTGTCTGGCACTGTGACTGATGTGGCTCTGATGGCCGGCATTTCTCGCGGCGATGTGGTCTACGAAGTCACCATTGCTCTGGATGCTGCGCCTGATTTACCGTTGCGCTGGGGCATGACATCTGTGGTTGATATTACGTCGTAATGCGTAACATGAGATGCAGCAAAAGCCGGTGAGTGCAGGCTCATCGGCTCTTTTTATTTGCACACAGACGGCAAGGAACGGTGCTACAGCTGACCTTCAGAACTGAACGAATGAACGCAGGTACTTCAACAGGTATTTACATCCGTGCTTGCCCTATGAACGTTTATGGCGCATGACGAGAACCCAAGGTTTGTAGTAAGCGCCTTAGCGCGTAAAAAGAGCACACTGGAGGGGGCATTACGAACTTTGATAGGCTTTAGCACGTAAAAAAGGCACGAGAGTATCTGGTTTCTTTTGTTAATCTCGAATAGCCCGGTTCGCTGAAATTAGTGTTCTTTTTTATGCTTGGGCGAAGAGGCATTTAAGATAGGCCCCTTCGGCAAAGGCAATGGGGTGGTCTAGGGCGTGGCGGGTGCGTTCGATTTGGCGCAGCGGCCGTTTCTGTTTCCGTGCCGTCTCAACCACCAGCTCAAAAAAGGCAGCGGCGCTCACCCGGCTGGAGCAAGAGGCCATCACCAACGTACCACCAGGGCGCAAAACAGCAACTCCCAACTTTACTAACCGCCGATAAGCGCCCAGCGCTCGTTCTACTTCTGCCTGCTTTTTAGCGAAAGCGGGCGGGTCGATGATCACCATGTCAAAGGAACGGCCGTTTGCCATCAAGGCTTCCATCTGCACAAAGGCATCACCCAGGAGCAGCTCATGTTTGGCAGCTGCCACATTCGGGTTGCCCAGGTTGAGCGTAAAGTTGTACGCTGCCGCTTGCAAAGCTGGCTCACTCATGTCCAGGCTGGCCACCTCAGTCGCTCCCCCCCGGGCTGCGTAAAGTGAAAAGCCGCCGCTGTACGCAAATACATTCAACACGGATTTCCCCATCGCCAAAGCCTCCACCCTGGCTCGATTCTCACGCTGATCCAAGAAAAAGCCCGTTTTCTGCCCAGCGACCACATCAGCTGCAAACCATAAGCCATTCTCTTGAAATAGAACCACGCCAGCCACAGGCTCGCCCCAAAGCACATCCCCTTCCTGCAAACCAAACAGTTCGTCAGGATAATTGAGCATGGAGCGGTTGAGGCGCAGCACGATGCGTTTAGGCTGCACCACCTGCCTCAGGCTGTTTACCAAAGCTGGCACATGGGGAACCCAGGCTGAGGTGTACAGTTTCATGACAAAGGTTTGGCCATATCGGTCAATTACCAATCCAGGGAAACCATCATTTTCGCCATGCACCAGCCGGTAGCCATCCGTTTGGGTCGCCAGCAGCGGGGCACGCACCTGTGCCGCCTGCATCAATTGCGTTTGCCACCAAGCTGCGTCAATAGTCGCTGGGCTGCCCTGATGGAGTACGCGCACCCGAATCGGTCCGTGTGGATCATACAAGCCAACGGCCAGGAATTTATTTTTGCGTGAAAAGAGGATGGCAATGTCGCCAGAACGGCCGTTTCCCTTCATCCTGGCAATTCCTGTGTCATACACCCAGGGGTGTCCCTGCCGAATGGCGCGTTCAGCAGCGGCGGTCATATGCATCGCCAGTCGTTTCTCTTGGGGGCCGGTCATCTGTGCCAGGTTGAGCAGATTATTGCTTGTCAAGGCTTTAAACTCTCACAAAATAACCAATCGGCGCAATGCCAAGATTGGCGTAAAATCGTTAGTTGAGTGATGATAGGTAAGAAGAAGCAGGTCAGGCGATCCGCTTCTCTCAACAACACGATTTCTAGCCAAAAAAGAGACTTGATGCAAGTAACCGTCACAATTCCCGCTACTTCCGCCAACCTTGGACCTGGTTTTGATTGCCTGGGTCTGGCTCTCAGCCTATATCATTCCGTTACCTTCACCATTACCGACCATCCGAAACTGACTATTGTGGCCTCTGGTGAAGATGCACACAAAGTCCCCACCGATGAAAGCAACCTGGTTTGGCAGTGCGCCAGACTTATTTTTGACCGCTTTACCGAATATCCCACAGGGCTCCACATCGAGCAAAAGAATGCGATTCCTATTGGCAGTGGATTAGGCAGCAGCTCAACGGCCGTTCTTGCGGGTCTGTTTGGTGCCAATGCCCTTTTGAGCAATCCCTTAACACGCGCCGAAGTTTTGCAAATTGCCACAGGGTTGGAAGGCCACCCAGACAACGTCGCCCCGGCTGTACATGGCGGGTTGATTTTAGGCGTCAAACAAGAGGACGAGCTACTCATCGAGCAAATCGAGATGCCGCAGATGGATGTTGTTGTCGTGCTGCCAGACTTTGATCTGCCCACGACCGAGGCTCGCGCCGCCCTCCCTACCACCTTATCTCTCAAGGACGCCATCTTCAACACCAGCCACATCGCCTTGCTCATCCGCGCCCTGCAAACTGGCAACTACGATCTACTTGCCATTGCCATGCAGGATCGCTTTCACCAACCACACCGCATCCCGCTCATCACCGGCATGGCAGAGGCGATGGAAGCCGCCCAAGAAGCGGGAGCCGCCGCGGTAGCTCTGAGTGGTGCCGGCCCCAGCCTCATCGCCTTTTCACCTGACAACCATGAACAAATCGGGCAGGCTGCAGCTGCGGCTTTCAAGCAAAAGGGGCTCCGCAGCCGTCGTTGGATCTTGTCTGTGGATACCCGGGGAACGGCCGTTTCCGTCAACTTAAAGCGAAAAAACACAAAAGTATAAGTTCAAAAACAAACCTTAGTAAAACATTTATTATCATGTTTCTCTTTTTAAATAGTTCACCTTTGTTGTATAATCGATTGCTGGATTAACCTCCTTCTTTAAGAACGGAAATTAAATAATACGACGAAGTCGTTTCCTTAACCGTTCCTTGAAATTGACGATGCAATTCCGTATTTTGTTTCATCGTCACTCCTTACCAAAGAAATGCCATAACGATAGCCATAAGTTTCGGCAACAATCCACATCCATTCTTAAGGAGATAGAGATGGAAAAAGCGATATTATTAGAATGGTACCGCCAAATGGTTCTCATCCGTCTGTTTGAACAACGCTGCTCTGAGCTTTACAGCCTGGGCAAAATTGGCGGTTTTCTACACTTATACATCGGTCAAGAAGCTGTAGCTGTCGGCACTATTGGTGCCCGTCAAGAGGGTGATCATGTCATTACAGCATACCGTGACCACGCCCACGCTATTTGTGTGGGCTCCCCCACTGGCCCCGTGATGGCCGAACTGCTCGGTAAAGCCACCGGTGTCAGCAAAGGGAAAGGGGGCTCCATGCATTTGGCCGACGTTCCTCGTGGGTTCTGGGGCGGCTACGCCATCGTGGGGGGGCACGTGCCCCTGGCCACGGGCATCGCCTTTGCCGAGCAATACCGGGGCACTGACAACGCCTGCCTCTGCTACTTCGGCGATGGCTCTACCAACATCGGCTACTTCCACGAATCGATGAATTTAGCTGGTGTGTGGGAACTGCCTGTCCTCTTCATTGCTGAGAACAACCAATATGGCATGGGAACGGCCGTTGATCGGGCATCAGCTGTCCCCCACATGATCGATAAAGCCAAAGGCTACGGTATGCCTGCCCAACAAGTGAACGGCATGGATGTCGTGGAAGTGTACGAAGCCACACGAAAAGCTCTAAAAGCGATCCGCAGCAGTGAAGGGCCGCAGTTCCTGGAAATGCTTACCTACCGCTTTGAAGGTCACTCCATGGGTGATCCATTGCGTTATCGCACCAAAGGGGAAGTCGAAAAATGGCGAGAAGACGATCCCATCGGCATCTTGGAACGGCGCATCTTAAAAGAAGGAGCCGCCACCCAAGAGGAACTGGAAGGCATCGACAAAACCGTCGAAAAAGAAATAGAAGACGCGGTACGTTTTGCTGAGGAATCTCCATTCCCCGATTACGAAGAGCTATTTACCGAAATTTATGTAGCAGATTAACAACCCCTCTGGTTCATAGGCTGCACTTTTGACATTTAATAAATGATTTCTGGCGTAGACACGTCATGCTAAGTGAAGCAAAGCAGCCCCATCCAGCGGCTTGAATGACCCAAGGTTTGTAGTACGCGCTTTAGCACGTAAAAATAGCGCACGACGAGAACGTTAGTTTGTAGTACGCGCTTTAGCGCGTAAAAATGGCGCACTGAAGTGCGCACTACGAACTTTGTCGTATGTGCTTCGGCACGTAAAAAATGGCGCAAGGGTGTCCGGTTTCTTTTGTTCATCTCGAAAAGTTCACCCTACCAACCGATATTTAGCGGAGAATGACAATGGCTTTAATTACAATGCGACAAGCAATTAGCGATGCCTTACGTGAAGAAATGCATCGTGACGAGAATGTATTCATCATGGGTGAAGAAGTTGGCGTATGGGGTGGCACCTACGCCGTTACTCGCGGTTTCCATGACGAGTTTGGCCCTAAACGAGTGAAAGATACCCCCATTGCTGAAATGGTCATCGGTGGTGCAGCAACTGGCGCAGCCATGAACGGCTTACGCCCTGTTGCTGAATTTATGACCATCAACTTTGCCTTTTTAGCTCTGGATGCGATGGTCAACCATGCCGCCAAAGTCCACTACATGTTTGGTGGACAAATGCGTGCCCCGGTCGTTTTCCGCGCACCAGGTGGTGGTGGCCGTCAGTTGGGGGCAACCCACAGCCACACCCCAGATGCCATCTTTGCTCACTTCCCAGGTTTGAAGGTTGTTTCCCCAGCAACTCCCTACGATGCTAAAGGGATGCTCAAAGAAGCCATCCGTATCGACGACCCGGTACTGTTTATTGAACATGCCACGCTCTATCAAATTCGTGGCGAGGTGCCGGAAGGCGAATACACTGTGCCGTTAGGTGTTTCTGATGTGAAACGTGAAGGTTCAGACATCACTTTGGTTGCTTATGCTCATGGTCTGCAAGTGGCCTTAGAAGCGGCTCACAAACTTGCCCGGGAAGGCATTGACGCTGAGGTGATCGATTTGCGCTCTTTGCGTCCGTTGGATATGGATCCTGTGGTAAAATCCTTCCAGAAAACCTTTAAAGCTGTTATTGTTGAAGAAGGTTATAAATCTTACGGTGTTGGCTCTGAGGTAGCTGCCCGTTTGCAAGAAGAAGGTTTCGATTACATGGATGCGCCGATTAAACGTGTGGCTCAGTTTGAAGTTCCGCTGCCCTACTCTGCAGATTTGGAACAACAGGCGTTAATCAACAAAGACCGCGTCATCGCGGCCGTGAAGGAGATTTTATAATGGCTGAATATATCGTCATGCCCAAGTTGGGCTTTGACATGCGCGAGGCTGTTCTAGTTGCCTGGCTCAAGCAAGAAGGCGATCAAATCACCAAAGGTGATATCATTGCCGAAATCGAATCTGATAAGGCAACTTTAGAGTTAGAAGCATTTGAAAGTGGTATTTTACTCAAACACCTGGAAGTTGAAGGTGCCATTGTTCCTGTTGGCGGGAACCTGGCAATTGTTGGCGAAGCGGGTGAAGACATCTCTGAAATGCTTGCCAGCCATGGCAGCGATGAAGAAGAAACAGCAGCAGACTCCCCAAAAGTTGAACCGGCGGCTCTAGCAGCTTCTACACCAACCAGTACTCCAATGGTATCGAGTGAGTTTCCTGGGGGTGTGAAGGCAACACCAGTTGCCCGCCGGATTGCCAAGGAAAACAAGATTGATTTGACCCGTGTCCATGGCTCGGGGGCTGAAGGTCGCATCCGTAAAAGTGATGTGGAGGCGTATCTTACCTGGCCGCAAGCTGACGCCGCTCCGGCTGCTTTTTCTGCCACACCGATCCCCGTAGGGCCTGAGACGGAAGAAATCCCGACCAGCCGGCTGCGTCAGGCTATTGCCCGCCGCATGGTGGAATCCAAAACGACGGTGCCTCATTTCTATGTCACCAGTGAGATCGACATGAAGCCGATCATGGATTTGCGCCAGCAAATTAACAGCACGCTGGCAGCAAAGGGCATTAAGGTTTCGATTAACGATATGATCGTAAAGGCGACGGCTATGGCTCTGCGCGAGTTTCCGAATCTCAATGCCAACTTTGCCGGTGATAAAATTGTTCGTCATAACATAATTAACGTGGGAACGGCCGTTGCGGTTGAAGGTGGTCTGCTCACCATCGTTCAGAAAAACACAGACATCACCCCGTTGGTTCAAGTTGCCGTGGAAAATCGGAACATGATTCTGCGTTCTCGTGAAGGCAAAGTAAAGCCAGAAGATGTAGAGGGTGGCACCTTTACCGTCAGTAACTTGGGTGCCTTTGATGTCGAACATTTCGTGGCCATCATCAATCCACCAGATGCCGCTATTCTAGCTGTTGGCTCTGTCCAGCAACTGCCCGTTGTCGTTGATGGGGAATTGGCTGTGGGTTGGCGCATGAAAGCGACCATCTCCGCTGATCACCGCGTTACCGATGGTGCTGAAGCAGCCCAGTTCATGCAAACCTTGAAAGCAATTATGGAACATCCCCTACAACTTCTGCTTTAAGATTCTTTTGCGGGGATTAAGGGATAAAGCTTAAAAAATCTCTTAATCCCTGCTTCTTTTTCTTCCTTGCCATCACCACGCTTTTAGACACTCCTCTGCCCATATCGTCCCCTTTTTCTAGCATAGTGACCGTCTAAAAATTACTCTCCGTTTTTCACGGGGAAAGGTTACTGGGATCACATCCAGCAATTCCGCAATTTATTTCTGGATGCGCCCGTAGTATAGCTCCGTTTAAAAATCTGCTATACTAAGCATAATATGTTCACATAATGCAACAGCATCATGAGCATATTTGGCTGGCTGAAAAACAAATACACGTTGTTTTCACATCGTGTACAACCGGTTTCAACCGCGCCCAATCATTCAGGTAAGAAGCATTTTAATTCATGTGGAGGTAGTGTCATGGCCACAATCTTAGTAATCGATGATGACGAATTAGTCTCACGCACGTTGCAACGCGCTTTAAAGCTGTATGGCTACCAAGTGATGGTGGCTAACAGTGGGGCGGCTGGCTTGCAAACGGCTCGTCGTCATCGCCCCGACCTATTTATTTTAGATATTATGATGCCTGGTGCAGATGGGTATCAGGTTTGCCGACAAATTCGAGGAGATCCATTGTTAGCTGAGCTGCCTGTTCTCTTTTTAACGGCCAAAGTTAAAGATGAAGATAAAATCGAAGGCTTTCGGGCGGGGGCGGATGATTACTTGAGTAAACCATTTAATATGGAAGAGTTGCAATTACGGGTTAAGGCCATTTTGCGACGCATGAATCCGGTAAAATCAGAACAGAAGCCGCCAACGGAAGTTGTTGTGGGCAATGTCACCCTGGACTGTCGCACCTTCAAGGTAATGTCTCCTAATGGCACGGCTTTGCTCACCAATGTGCAATTTGATTTGTTGTATCATCTTATGAGCCATGCGGACCAAGTTTTTAACAGCCAACAGTTGTTACAAGATGTTTGGGATTATCCTCAAGATACAGGTAGTCCTGAACTTGTTCGCGCTCACGTTAAGAATTTGCGGGAAAAAATCGAACCAGTCTCCAGCAGTCCAATTTACATTCGCACCATTCAAGGGCATGGTTATACGTTTTCTTCTGCAGCCACAACTGAGTAAATCGGTTTCGAGATAAATATGAGGAGAAGTGTCAGCGGGTCTTAGGACTGACGATGAAATAAAACATGGAATAGCATCGTCTGTTTCAAGGAGCGGTAAGGAAACGGCTTCGTCGTGTTATTTAATTTCTGTTCCTGAGGTGCCCCCTGACGCTTTTTAGGTAAACTGTTGTCAATGAGTGTGATGATCCATCCTGCTGCTGATCCCCCTGCCCGAATCTTGCTTGTTGATGATGAGCCGGAAATTGCAGAGTCTTTATCGGACTTTTTGATCAGAAAAGAACAGTATGATGTCTCTTTGGCGGAAACGGGTGAAGAAGCCATTGACATCATGGAGCAAATGCTAACAGACCAAATTGAGTTGGATTTGGTGCTGCTTGACATGCGTATGCCCGGGATTTCTGGACTGGATGTCTTAAATTGGATTCGAGAACATCCGGTGCTGCAGTATACGCGGGTTGTCTTGGTTACTGCCGCCGCTGGCAGCGAGGAGAAGGTTGAGGCGCTTTCTGCGGGGGCGGACGATTACATCACCAAACCTTTTTATCCTAAAGAGTTATTAGCTCGTGTCAAAACGATTTTGCGCACGCAGCAATTGGAAAAGCAGCTTCAACGTCAAAGCCAACAATTATCATTTTTGAACCATATCGGTCAGGAATTGGCCGCTGTTTTAGAGACTCAGGATGTTTTGACAACGGCCGTTTCCGGGGCGCAACAAGTCTTTGAACTAGAAACAATGTCAGCCTACATGTTAGAAGGTGGGCAGCTGCGCTGCCGTGCTGTATTGGGACAAAATAGTCATGATCATCCAGCAGATTACCCCCATATCCGCCCGGGAGCAGGGTTTATCGGCCAGGCATTTGTAGCAAAGCGGCCAGCACGTTTAAACGATACCGGAGCAGATGATCGGTATGATCAACGGATAGACGCTCCGCCAAACATCACAGTATCCACCCTCATCACAGCACCCATTATCGTGCGCAAACGAGCCGTAGGCATATTAGCAGGCTACAACAAGAGAAACGGCCGTTTCACAGAAATTGATCTCGAATTATTCGCTTCCCTCGCCATCTCAGTCAGCGAAGCCATCGAAAACGCCTGGCTCTTTCAACGCATTCGCCTCAGGCAAAAAGAGCTGCTGGCAAACCGCAACACATTGCAAGCACTCATCGACGGTATCCCCCACCCCATCTATACCATCAACGACAAATTTCAGCTCGTCTCCATTAACAGCAGCAAACTTACCCCACTCGATACATCTCATAAACTCACTGGAGAAATCTGTTACAAGGCATTTTACCAGCGCGAGACACCTTGCGAGCATTGTCAGGTTACAGCCAGCATTCATCACAAAATAGCCCAGGGGTGGTCTGTTAAATGGCGTGGGGAAGATCATATTCCTCGTGAATGGGAAGTAAACGCCTATCCCATTCCTGGCAACAAATCAGACTCCGCCAGTGCAGTTATCCTCTGGCAAGATCGAACTGAAGAGCGCCAACTTGAAAGCTCCTTACTGCAAGCCGGTAAATTAGCTGCAATTGGTCAACTAGCGGCTGGCGTGGCCCACGAAATCAACAATCCCCTAACCGCCATCAACGCCAACGCAGAAATGCTCAAAATGTTCATCCCCCCAGAAGATGAGATTTATGAAGCAGTCGATTTAATCGCTCAAGCAGGTGAACGTGCCACCAAAGTCGTGCGCGGGTTACTGGACTTTGCTCGCCAGGAACAATATCGCTTCACAGTTGGCAGCATAAACAGTTCCATTCGGCAAGCGCTGGATCTCGTCAGCTACCAGCTGCAAACCGCAAACATCAAAGTCATTGAAAACTATGGGGACAACTTACCCCCCATTACAGCAAGTTGGGAACATCTAAAAAGTGTATGGCTAAACTTGTTTGTCAATGCCCGAGATGCAGTCGAGGGAATCGAAGAAAAGCGACAAATTGACATCACAACCTGTCTGGCTGATGAAAACTGTTGCATTCAAGTGTTAATTAGCGATAATGGAAAAGGCATGTCCGCCGCAGAAGCAGAACATATTTTTGAACCCTTTTACACAACAAAAGACCCAGGCAAAGGCACAGGTTTGGGATTAGCAACCAGCCATCGTATCATAGAGCAGCATGATGGTGATATAACTGTCGTAAGTCATCCTAATGAAGGAACAACTTTTATCATTCGTCTTCCCATAAATCAAGAAGATGAACAGCAGCAATCCAGAAATCATGATCCATAAACCGACTCCAGCCGAAGTTAATATAGGTGATGTATTAAGACTTGCGTTGCCACTTAGTACAACCGTTGTAGCAGAGAATAATCAGGCAAAAAGAAATGTCAATTGGGCGGTTATGCTGACAAGCTGGCAAAACATCCAGGAACAAATTGCTGCCAACGATTTTGTGGTCATTCCGCCAAACGTACAGCAGCAAGCATCCACAACTGCGTTAACAAACCACTTTGAAACTTTTGCAAAATTACAAGTGGCGGGCATCTTACTTTTCAACAATGTTGCCGATCTGGTCATTGACAAAGCAAGCACGCTCAATCTGCCCTTACTCATCTCTCCGCCCAGCGTCACAGTGAGAGAAGTGTATCAATCGATTGTTTATTTGCTGGCAGACCGCCAATCAGCAACGACAGAACGTGGTATGCAGCTGTACCGCAAACTTTCTGAAATGTCCCGTGAAGAGCAAGGGTTGCAAGCGATGACTGATGTCATATGCAAATTGACAGGCAAGATCATCGTCATTCAAGATAAACGGCTTGAAATCAAAGCGATCAGTGCGCCTCATAACACAGACATTGATGTGGCTGAATTGGAAGAGATATTGACCCATCGGGAAGAGCTGCCAGCTGTCTTGCGGAATCGGAAAGCAGCTGCCAAAGCGCGTCAAAGTCACTGGCAGCAAATCCTGCCCGTCAAAAACTTGGGACGATTGGTCAGCCCTATTGTTTCTGGTGACAGAGCGCGTGGTTATCTCTCCATCATTGGGCCAGCCGATGCGCTAGATATGCTCGACACCCTCACCGTAGAGCATGGCGCCGCAGCTTGTGCTTTGGAAATGGCAAAAGCCAAGGCGGTGAGTGAAGCCAAGAAGGCTCTGCGTGGCAATTTCTTGGAAGGTCTACTGGCTGGAACATTGCCTAACAAGGAAATTGACCGTCTCTCCAGTCGCCTGGATCACGATACCAATTCCCCTCACGCCATCATGACGTTTACCTGGGCTGACATAGAGGCTCCATCTATCCGCCGCTTGGAAACAACGATCAACTGGCTGCTGCGTAACCACAGCCGCCCAGCCCTGGTTCACATTTATGGCGATCAACATGCCTGCGTCTTTCAATCACTACGACCAGGGGAAGATATGGAATCGGCTCACCAACTGGCACGCCGGTTGTTTGAGCAAATCGATGCTGAATATCCAAAGACTCATCTCATCGCCGGTATCAGCGGCCCAGCAGAAACGCTTGATGAATGGCCGCGCGTGTATCAAGAGGCTTTGCAAGCGATGCAGTTAGGGCAAAGATTACACATGCATCAGATGGTTGATTTTGAGAGCCTGGGTATTTACCGTTTGTTGGGCAAGTTGGAGGATATAACGGCCGTTCAGGCGTTCACAAACCAAGTCATCGGTCCCTTGGTAGAGTATGATGAGCAGCACCGCAGCACATTGGTGCAAACGATTGATGAATACTTCAACCATCACGGCAATATCAGCCAAACAGCCGAAGCCCTCTTCATCCACCGCAACACCTTGCTCTATCGCCTCGACCGAATCCAAGAGCTTACAGACCACAATCTCAACCAAGCAAACATGCGCCTGGCGCTGCACTTGTCTCTCAAATTGTGGCAGCTGCGGCCGGAAACTTGACATTCCCCTCAGTCAGCGAACAGGAAACCGCAAAAACTCCTCCCTGTTTCTCTACACAGATAAGTGATTTGTGCTGTCCCCCCCCCTGCCACTTTATTGTGCAATCTGCACAAGTGCAAATTTGGCTATGTTGTGCTGAATAAACTATAGACGGTAAGGGAAACGGCCGTTAACCTTATGCACATTGAGATATATTAAATAACATAAATTTTTGCACAAATGAAACCATACTTGAACGTCCTCCTTATTAGCTTTATTGACTTGATCCTTATTATTGTTGTCAAGGATCCGTATACAGTTGGGTAAGAGAGGTAACGCAGACACACGCAAGTTAAACTCAAGACCGCCCAACAGGGCGGTTTTTTTTTTGCATTTTGTACAACCATCATTCAACGACCAGGAAAGATCGTGAATCATGCTCACAAAGGAGGAGCAAGAATATGAGTGAACTAAAAACTGGCGGTCAAATTATTTGGGAATGCCTGATGAAAGAAGGCGTCGAAACTGTATTCGGTTTACCGGGTGGCGCAATCCTACCGGCCTATGATGACCTGATGAAATACGAATACCCCGTCCATCATGTCCTCGTGACCCATGAACAAGGTGCCTCTCACATGGCTGATGGCTATGCTCGTGCCACCGGCCGCACCGGTGTCTGCATCGCCACCTCTGGCCCTGGTGCCACCAACCTGATAACGGGTTTGGGCACAGCCTACATGGACTCCGTGCCCCTGGTAGCCATCACCGGCCAGGTACCAAACTCCTTGTTAGGGCGTGATGGCTTCCAGGAAGCAGACGTACAAGGCGTTAGCTTACCCGTCACCAAGCACAACTACTTGATCACAGACATCAAAGAGTTGGCTCCCGCCATCAAAGAAGCCTTCTACATCGCCAGCACCGGCCGTCCAGGTCCCGTTCTCGTTGACGTGTGTAAAGATGTTTTGCAAGCTAAAACAGAGTTTAAATATCCAGAAAAAATCCATCTCCCTGGTTACAAACCCAATTTGAACGCCCCTGATTCGACAGCTGTTACCCGGGCGGCAAAATTGCTCAACGAAGCCAAAAAACCGCTCATCATCGCCGGACAAGGTGTTTCCATTGCTCACGCCGAAAAAGAGCTTTTGGAATTGGCCGAAAAAGCCAACATTCCCGTTGCTACCAGCTTGCTGGGCATCGGCACCTTCCCTGGTACGCATCCCTTGGCAATCGCGTGGGGCGGCATGCATGGTGAAGCGTACACCAACTATGCCATGCAAGATTGTGATGTCATGTTTGCTGTCGGCGCTCGTTTAGATGACCGTCTGACTGGCGTTTTCGATCTATTCGCGCCAAACGCAAAAATCATCCATGTTGACATCGATCCCTCCGAAATGGGCAAAAATATCACCATTAACACGCCCATTGTCGGTGATGCGCTGCTCACCTTGAAAGAGCTGCTGCCACAAGTAAACAACAACGAGCATCCCACCTGGCTGGCTCAAATTCAAGAGTGGAAAGCAGAAACAAGCGACCGCGACATTTTAACCCAAGAGACTGATGAACTGGTGGCACCTTACGTCATTCAGCAAATGTGGCATGCCACCAACGAAGGCGACGCCACCATTGTTTCTGACGTAGGCCAGCATCAAATGTGGGAAGCCCAATACTTCTACCACACCAAGCCACGCAGTCTGCTAACCTCTGGTGGGGCAGGCACGATGGGCTATGCGCTGCCAGCGGCCATCGGCGCCCAAATGGGAGTGCCCGATGAAGAGGTTTGGGTTGTAGCAGGTGATGGTGGCTTTCAGATGACAATGTCTGAACTCTCCACCCTCAGGCAAGAGCGGCTGCCCATTAAAATAGCCATCATCAACAATGGCTTCCTGGGCATGGTGCGCCAATGGCAAGATGTGTTCTACAACAAACGTCACTCCGGTACACCCCTGTTCAATCCTGACTTCGTGAAACTGGCTGAAGCCTATGGCATCTCAGCCATCGCTGTCACCAAGAAAGAAGATGCTTACGCTGCTATCAAGCAAGCACAAGAACATGATGGCCCCTTCTTGATTGACTTCCAAGTGGAAGAATTTACTAACGTGTATCCAATGGTTGCTCCTGGTAAGAGCAACGTCGATATGATTCGCCGTCCAATGCCGGCCGGTATGGAGGATGAAGAGTAATGAGCGAGAAAAAACTGAAACGCCACACCATGATTGCCTGGATGGAAAACAAACCCGGTGTTTTGAACCGTGTTGCCAGTTTATTCCGTCGTCGTAATTTCAACATTGAGAGTTTAGCCGTGGGCCATAGTGAAACCCCCGGCATCAGCCGCATGACTTTTGTCGCTCGGGGCAATGAGCGAGAACTGCGCCAGGTGCAAACACAGCTCGATAAACTCATCCATGTCGTAGATATTCAAGATGTTTCTGATGAACCGGTGGTGATGCGTGAATTGGCGTTGATTAAGGTGAGAGCCGACAACGGCAACCGTGCCCAAGTGATGCAGTTGGTTGATATTTACCGTGCCCGCGTCATTGATGTCGATATGGACACGCTCATTGTGCAAATTGTCGGTCCAGAGGATCGAGTGCAATCTTTCATCAAGCTGTTGAGCAACTTTGGTATTGAAGAGATGACACGTACTGGTCGAGTGGCTATGATACGTGGCTCGAAAAGTCAGAAACAACATGAAGTTGAAGAAGCTGTTGCAAGTTATAGCAATGGGGATGGACAGTAATCTGTAAACGGTCAATGGCTATCAGGAAAGCGGTGCCTGACCGATAACGGATTACCGATTACCCAATAGTGAAAAAGAGGAGATTAAAATTGGCTAACATTTATTACGATCAAGATGCAGACCTTAGTTTATTGGATGGCAAGACTATTGCCATTATCGGTTATGGCAGTCAGGGACATGCCCATTCATTGAATCTCAAGGATTCTGGTGTGGATGTGGTTGTGGGGCTGTATGAAGGCAGCAGTTCCTGGGCCGTGGCTGAAAGTAACGGTCTGACGGTGAAAACGACCGCTGAAGCTGCCGCTGCAGCAGATGTGATCATGATTTTGGCACCTGATACAAAGCAGGCTGCCATTTATAAGGAATCTATCGAACCCAATCTGACCGCAGGGAAGACGCTCATGTTTGGGCATGGCTTCAATATCCGCTACAGTCAGATTATCCCGCCAGCAGATGTGGATGTGAGCATGGTGGCGCCAAAATCACCAGGCCATCGCGTGCGTGAGGTTTATGTGGAAGGTGTCGGTACGCCGGGTTTGGTGGCTGTGCATCAGGATGCCAGTGGCAATGCTAAAGCGTTTGCGCTGGCTTATGCAAAAGCGATTGGCTGCACTAAAGCAGGCGCCTTAGAAACGACTTTCACCGAGGAAACGGAGACGGATCTGTTCGGTGAGCAAGCTGTTTTGTGCGGTGGTGTCAGCGCGTTGGTTGAAGCTGGGTTCAATACCCTGGTGGAAGCAGGATACCAGCCGGAAATCGCTTATTTTGAATGTTTGCATGAGTTGAAGCTCATCGTGGATCTGATGTATCAAGGTGGCTTAAGCTACATGCGTTACAGTATCAGTGACACGGCGGAGCATGGCGATTATTCAGCTGGTCCGAAGATTGTCACGGAGCAAACGAAAGAGGCAATGCGCCAAATTTTGGCCGACATCCAATCGGGTGCTTACGCTGAGGGCTGGATTGATGAGAATGTAAACGGCCGTTCTTGGTTCAACAAACGCCGGGCAGAGGCACGTAGCAGTCAGTTGGAAAGCGTAGGCAAGAAATTACGTGGGATGATGCCTTGGTTGCAAGCTAAAGTTATTGAATAAGAAATGTCAGGTTCGTAGTCACGTACCTTTGCCCCCTAACTAAATAATCCAGTAGTCGGGTTTCAGTCACTGCGCCTCCATCAATTCCGTACTTATTTATGGATGCGCTTCAGGTGACCTTTACCTGGAAAAAACGGGGACTAAGTTTTAGACAGTCATTATGTCAATTGTCAATGTCGACTCAAACAGGGCGTGACTACAAACCAGTTTTTAGGAGCAGTTGAAAATGGATGAAAGCGATGTTACCCCAAAAGAAGATGATGTCGTTGTTATTTTTGATACCACATTGCGTGATGGTGAACAATCCCCAGGCGCAACCTTAAATGCAGAAGAAAAACTAGAAATCGCCCGGCAACTTTCCCGCCTTGGCGTAGACATCTGCGAAGCTGGTTTCCCCATCGCTTCCCAAGGTGACTTCGACGCAGTGCGCCGTATCGCGGAGGAAGTAGGTCCGCTTACCGAAGGTCGCAAATCCGGCAAGCCGATGGTCATCGCCGGACTTGCGCGGGCAAATAAAACAGACATCAAACGAGCGTATGATGCGGTTAAAGCGGCTCCGCGTCACCGCATCCACACTTTTTTGGCAACCAGCGACATCCATTTGCAGCACAAACTCAAGATAGACCGCGAAGAATGCATTGAGCAAGTTATTGAAGCTGTCACTTATGCCAAATCTTTGTGCGACGACATCGAGTTTTCGCCAGAAGACGCCGGTCGTTCTGACCCTGATTTTCTGGTTCAGGTGTTGGGGGAAGCAATCAAGGCGGGTGCCACCACCTTGAACATTCCTGACACCGTCGGCTACACTACCCCAGAAGAGTTTGGCAATTTGATCAAATACTTGATCGAGAAAACGCCCGGTTCTGATAAAGTTATCTGGTCCGTCCATTGCCACAATGACCTGGGTTTGGCTACAGCCAACACGCTGGCTGGTGTGCAGAATGGTGCTCGCCAGATGGAAGTGACCTTGAATGGTATCGGCGAGCGGGCTGGTAACACCTCGCTAGAAGAAGTGGTAATGGCCATCGCCACTCGTCCGCAAACTTACGATGTGGGCACCCACATCGATACCACGCAAATCACCCGCACCAGCCGCATGGTCAGCGCTTACACAGGCATGGTCATACAGCCAAACAAAGCGATTGTGGGCGCCAATGCGTTTGCCCATGAGGCTGGCATCCATCAAGATGGTATGCTGAAAAACCAACAGACGTATGAAATTATGCGACCTGAAACGGTTGGCCTGACCGCTTCAAAGCTGGTCATGGGCAAACATTCTGGGCGTCATGCCTTCCGGGTACGCATTGAAGAATTGGGTTATGATGACCTGTCGCAGGAAGAATTGAACGCTGCGTTTACCCGTTTCAAGAATCTGGCTGACAAGAAAAAAGTGGTGACAGATGCTGATATCGAAGCCATTATCGCTGATGAAATTTACCAACCACCGGAAATCTGGAAGTTGAATCACATTCAGGTATCTTGTGGAGATCACAGCATGCCCACGGCCTCGGTTAGCTTGACTGGCCCGGATGGTCATACCTACCAGGATGCGGCTTTGGGCACAGGTCCGGTAGATGCGGTTTATGAGGCTGTTAATCGCATTGTGGGGATCAACAATCGACTAACGGAATTTGTGATTAACGCGGTAACTGAAGGTTTGGATGCCATCGCGGAAACGACGATCCGCATTCAACCAATTGATGATGACACTACCTGCGGTTTCAATCCACAAACCAGCCAACCTTACTCGCGCACGTACAGTGGTCACGGAGCCAGCACAGATATTGTGGTTGCCAGCGCTCGCGCTTACATCAGTGCCTTGAATAAGATGTTGGCGGCTCAGGAAGAGCAGTCAAGTGAAGTGATGGTGACTGTGTAGTTATCAACCAAAGACCTGGCAGGTTTAGGAAGCTGTTGCTTACGCATGGTAGTTTGTTATACAAAAATACCTGAGGTACAAAAATATGGCTAAGTTTTACGACGAATTAGATGATTTCTTGACGAAATTCATTGCAGAACAGAAGATTTTTTTTACGGCGACAGCACCGGCTAACGGCCGTTTGAATCTAAGTCCCAAAGGCATGGATACCTTCCGGGTGTTGAGCAGTACGCAGGTATCATTCATGAACTTGACGGGTAGTGGTAATGAAACGGCAGCACATTTGGCGGAAAACGGCCGTTTAACCATCATGTTTTGCAGCTTTACTGAGAAGCCCCTTATTTTGCGGCTCTATGGCACAGGCAAAGCAGTTCACCCACGTGATGAGGCTTGGGCTGAGTTGGCACCGTTGTTCCCTGAATCCGTGGGGAATCGCCAGGTTATCTTGATGGACATCGAATCTATCCAAAGCGCCTGCGGCTTTGCTGTGCCTTTTTACGAGTATCAGGGCGAACGGGAGCAGCTAACTCGTTGGACAGTTAATCAAGGTGAAGAAGGTATCCAAACGTATTGGGAAAATCGAAATCAGGTCAGCATTGACGGACAACCGACCTTTTTGTTGGAAGAAGCTGCATGAATCAAGCAACGATTGCAGATATGCTAAATGTCATTGAAACAACACGCGGTGGCAGAATTTCTTCCGCCGAAGTGAAAGCAAATTTTGATGGCGTTGAAACGGCCGTTTTACTTCCCACACCGCCGACATCTTCAGCAACGCACTCAGTTTCAAACCAGCTAGTTTTAACTGCATCGTCTCCACCTTCGCCATCCATCATGGTCGTTCAGAAGAGGCGTATGCCAGCTTATACAACAAAGTGTACCAGTGGTTGAAACCAGGTGATTGCTTCTTTTGCTGCGCTCACGTGGCGGATGGCAACGATTATCTAATCGCCATGAATTTAGCAAGCTGGTATGATTTCATCACGCCGCAGTGACCAGAACATGTAAACGACCGGTTCATTGATGGTGCTTGCCGCGAGGATTCCCCACTTTCCATGCAACAACACTTTCAGTTCCTGACCAACGCTGGATTTGGCACCGTTGATACGCTCTGGAAAAAGCAAATTTTCGGCATTTACATTAGCATTAAAGAATAACTGTTCCCCTCTCTCCTGCCCGCACACGTCAGGTGAGAGGGCAGAAAACAGCACTTCTTAAAAACAAACTGCAAGCTCGCAGAGCGCGCAAAGAAAACTTAAATCGTTGCGTCCTTCGCGCCCTTTGCGGTAAAAAGAGACATGAATCAGAAAGGCAACATGACAACAAATGACACAGTATGGCAAGGTGAAGTACTTACGCAAACGTACTTGGAAGGCGTACGCGGTGCCATTCCGCTTGCCAATGAACAAATCGACATCATGCTGCGTCTTATTCGTGCTTCTCAACCGGAGATCAACTGGGTGTTGGATTTAGGCTGCGGGGATGGCATCTTGGGAACGGCCGTTCTCGAACAATACCCACAAGCCCACGGCGTCTTCATCGACTTCTCTGAACCCATGCTCACCGCCGCCAAACAACGCCTAAATGACAACCCAAAAGCTTTTACCATCCTCCAAGACTACGGCGAACGTGACTGGCTGAAAAAGATACAAAAACTTCTCGATTCACCATTCACCAGCGATAGCAAGTCGCCCATCATCTCATTATTCGACGTAATCGTCTCAGGCTATTCCATCCACCATCAACCCGACGAACGCAAAAAGGAAGTGTACACCGAGCTGTTTAACCTGTTAAAGCCCGGCGGCATTTTCATCAACATCGAACACGTGGCCTCAGCCGATCCCTGGCTGGAACGTCGTTTTCAAGAGCTGTTCGTTGACAAAATCTACCAATTGCAACTGCAAAATGGTGCCAACAAAACCTGGGAAGAAGTCGCTCAGGAATACTACAACCGCCCTGACAAAGACGCCAACATCCTGGCACCCGTTGAAGACCAATGCAGCTGGCTGCGCGACATCGGCTATGAAAAAGTGGACATCTATCTGAAAATATTTGAACTGGCCATCTTCGGCGGCATAAAACCAAAATAAAATCTCACGCAGAGACGCAGAGGCGCAAAGGGAAAATCCGCGTCATCCGTGTTTATCCGTGTCCTAAAGAATTAAGGAGAAAGTATGGAGAACCAACCCCAAACCATCATCGACAAAATCTGGGAAAACCACATCGTCGTCGATGAGCCGGGCAGCCCGGCAGTATTGTACATAGACCTGCACCTTGTCCACGAGGTCACCTCCCCGCAGGCCTTCTCTGGCTTGCGCGAACGAGGCTTAAAAGTAAGACGGCCGTCGCAAACATTAGCCACGATGGATCACAGCATCCCCACCACCCCGTTAGCTGTGCCTATCTACGACCAGATTGCGGCCAAGCAAATTGCTACCCTCGAGAAAAATTGCGCCGACTTCGGCATTGAACTCTACGGCATGCACAGCAAAAATCGCGGCATCGTCCACGTTATCGGACCAGAAAACGGCTTCACCCAACCTGGCATGACCATCGTCTGCGGTGACAGCCATACCGCTACCCATGGCGCATTTGGTGCCTTGGCCTTTGGTATCGGCACCAGCGAAGTGGAACACGTGCTGGCTACCCAATGCCTGCTGCAAACCAAACCGAAAACCTATGCTGTCAATGTGGAAGGTGAACTGAAGCCGGGTGTATCCGCCAAAGACATCATCCTGGCCCTCATCGCCAAAATCGGGGTCGGTGGTGGCACTGGCCACGTCTTTGAATATCGTGGTTCCGCCATCCGCGCCTTAGAGATGGAACAACGCATGACCATCTGTAACATGAGCATCGAAGGAGGCGCTCGCGCTGGTCTCGTGGCTCCCGATGAGAAAACCTTCGCTTACCTCAACGGGCGCGACCGTGTACCGCAAGGCGCAGCCTGGGACGAAGCAGTTGCATACTGGAAAACCCTCACCAGTGATGAAGGCGCTGTCTACGACAAGGAAGTCACCATCAATGCCTCAGCGCTGGAACCGATGATCACCTACGGCACCAATCCGGGTCTCGGTATCCACATCACGGAACCCATTCCTGATCCGATGAGCATCCCGGATGTCAGTGAACGCCAAACAGTGATCAAGGCCTTAGACTACATGGGGCTACAACCAGGCAGCTCGCTGCTCGGTCAGCCGCTGGATGTCGTCTTCATCGGCAGCTGCACAAACTCCCGCATTTCAGACTTGCGCCTGGCTGCGGGGCTGATGAAAGGCAAAAAAGTGAACGATAGCACGCGCGTCATGGTCGTGCCTGGCTCCCAACAGGTCAAGAAACAAGCTGAAAAAGAGGGGCTCGACGTTATCTTCAAAGAAGCTGGCGCAGAATGGCGTGAAGCAGGCTGCTCTATGTGCATCGCCATGAACGGTGACCAACTACAACCTGGTCAATATGCTGTTAGCACCAGCAACCGCAATTTTGAAGGGCGCCAAGGCAAAGGGGGGCGTACGTTCCTGGCCAGCCCCCTCACCGCTGCTGCTTCTGCCGTAACCGGCGTTGTAACTGATGCAAGGACGTTTAAATAAAAGCCAGTAGGACTGACGATGAGATACAATACGAAATTTCATCGTCGGTTTCAAGGAACGGTAAGCAAATGGAAAAATTTACAACTTTAACCAGTCACATGGTGGCCATAGCCACTGAAAATATTGATACGGACCAAATTATTCCGGCTCAGTTCTTAAAGACAGTGACCAAGAAAGGTCTAGGGGATAATTTGTTCTTCCATTGGCGTTATAATGAAGATGGCTCACCAAATCCTGACTTTCCGCTTAATCGGCCAGAAGCCCAGGGGGCAGAAATATTATTGGCTGGTGACAACTTTGGCTGTGGCTCCAGCCGTGAACACGCCCCCTGGTCGCTTACTGATTATGGCTTCCGCGCCATCATCAGCACCAGCTTTGCCGACATCTTCCGCAATAATTCGCTGAAGAACAGCCTGCTGCCTGTCATTGTGGATGCGCAGACTTACCAGCAGTTGAGTACTCTCGTGGCGGAAGATCCCCAGACGACGGTGAGCATCAACCTGGAAAACCAAACCCTAACCCTGCCCGACGGCCGTTCTGTTACCTTCCCTATCGATGGCTTCAGCAAAACCTGTATGCTTGAAGGGCTTGACCAGCTTGGCTACTTGATGAAGCATGCCGAACGCATAGCGGCGTATGAAGCAACCCATCCCGCTCGCGTTGATGCGCTTAGTTAATCGGCCATCAAGCATGTAACGTGCTGACGGTTTAATACGTTGTAGAATAGCATCGTCAGCTTCAAGGAACGGCCTCAGTCACATTTGTGCAAACGATTTAGGCACTGTTCCCGACTGTGTGGAGATTGAAGATTAAAAACCGGGATTCCCAATCACTAATCTTCAGTCTTTTTATTTTTGAGGAGAAAGTTATGAGCAAGGTATTTATATACGACACCACCCTTCGTGATGGCACGCAGCGGGAAGGCATCTCCCTTTCCCTGGAAGACAAACTGAAAATCGCCAAAAAACTGGATGAGTTTGGCATTGACTACATCGAAGGGGGTTGGCCTGGCTCTAACCCCAAAGATGTAGACTTCTTTCGTAAAGTGTCTACGTTAAATTTGAAGCATGCCAAAGTAACCGCCTTTGGCTCTACCCGGCGCAAGCATGTCAACGTGGCGGAAGATCCTAACATCATCGCTTTGCTGGACGCCGGTACACCAGTTATCACCTTGGTGGGCAAAAGCTGGGATCTGCATGTGACAGATGTTTTACAAACCACTACGGCAGAAAACCTCAACATGATTGGCGAAAGTGTGGCTTACTGCCGCGAACAAGGCAGAGAAGTTATCTACGACGCCGAGCATTTCTTCGATGGGTACAAAGCCAATCCAGAATATGCCCTTGCTGCTGTGAAAACGGCCGCGGTTAACGGAGCCAACAGCGTGGTGCTGTGCGATACCAACGGCGGCTCCCTGCCCTGGGAAATCGAAGAAATTGTGCGTGATGTGAAAGCGCAGTTGGGCAACACTCCCATCGGCATCCACACTCACGATGATGGCGGTGTAGGCGACGCCAATAGTTTGGCTGCAGTTCGTGCAGGTGCCACGCAGGTGCAAGGCACCATCAACGGTTATGGCGAACGAGTGGCCAACAGTAATCTGTGTACTGTCATCCCTGACTTGCAGCTCAAAATGGGTATGACATGTGTCCCAGACGAAAATCTCGCCAAACTGACTGAGTTATCGCGCTACGTGGCTGAAGTTGCCAATTTAACTCACGACACGCAGTTTCCTTTTGTGGGCGCCAATGCGTTTGCCCACAAGGGTGGCATTCACGTGGCGGCTATGCGCAAGAACCCGTTGAGCTATCAACATATCGAACCACTGCTGGTGGGCAATAAACAACGCAGTGTAGTTTCTGAGCTTTCGGGGCGAGGCAATCTAGTTGACAAAGCTGAACAATTTGGTCTCGATACTGACAGTCTCGATTTGAAAGCTGCCCTGGAAAAAATCAAGGAAATGGAAAACAAAGGCTTCACCTATGAAGGAGCCGAAGCCTCTGTAGAACTGCTCATGCGCCGTACTCATCCCGCCTATGTGCCTCCCTTTGAACTGATCGATTTCATGGTTGTGGTGCAGCGGCGCAAGCGGCGTGGTATGCTGGCCGAAGCTACCGTGAAAGTGCGCGTTGGTCCCAAAATTATCCATACCGCCGCCGAAGGTAATGGCCCTGTGAATGCTTTGGATGGGGCGCTACGTCGTGCTTTGCTAGATGTCTATCCTCGTTTGGAAAATGCAAAATTAGCAGACTACAAGGTGCGCATCATCGACAGCGACAATGCCACTGCTGCTACTACTCGCGTCCTCATCGACACGGTTTATGGCACGAAACATTGGTCTACCATCGGTGCCAGCTCTAACATCATTGAAGCCAGCTGGCTGGCGTTGGCGGATAGTATGGAGTATGCCCTGCTCCAGTAACTTTTGACCCATGACTCAAGACGAAGGATGACAGCCGAGCCATGGTCTTTCGTCTTTGGTCGCTTTTGGGGCACAATGACGCGCATGTTTGACCGCAAGTTAACTGAAACCACGAATAATTGGCGCGAACAAGTTGAGGAACTGCAAAAGCTGTTGTCGGTTGTGCAGGGGGCTCTCATTGATGCGGAGACTGGTTTGGCTGAACGTTTAGCAGCTATCCATGCCTTTGAGTTTAAACTACGTAAGTTGACTGCCTTTCTGGTCAATCGGCTGGATAAATTGGAAGCGGAGATCCAGGCTTTTCGCCAACAACTCCGTCATCTTGACCAGGGATTTGGCGATGCCGGTGAGGGCACCTGGTCGATGGATGACGTGGAAGATGTGGCAACCGGTGAAGGGGCACAAGCTGAAGGGGAGTATCGCTATCGTGAGGCCGCACCGGATGTGGCTCCGCAGGAGTTAGATGAGGATGAGGGAGCGGAGCTTAAGAAGCTTTACCGGATTTTAGCGCGTCGTTTTCACCCTGATTTGGCACTGGATAAGGCTGACCGGGAACATCGCACTCAACTTATGATGGCCATCAATGCCGCTTACGCCGCCCAAGACCTGGAAAGGTTGCGTCAACTGGCGTTGGAGCCGGATTCGGTGCATGAATTGAACCTTGCTGATTCTGACCAACTGTTGGCAGAGGCGCTGCTGCGTGAAGTGGATCGCTGCCGCCGTCGTCTCAAGGAGATTGAGGAGGAGATGGCTCGCTTGGAGAAACACAACAGTGCGAAGTTGATGAAACAGGCAGAACAGGCGGAGGCAAACGGCCGTTCCTGGGCAGATGAAATCCTCGAACAACTGCAAGAGCAAATCAATCGCAAAATGGTAGAACGGGACGTACTCCAACAAGAGGTCGCACACCATTCTGGTTCTGAATCCAAAGTGGCTGGGGATGCCTTTGCCGATGCTGTCTGGGATATTACCCTTGACTATGCATACGAAGAGGATCCGGACATTGAGGCAGAGGAGTATTACAATCGACGACGTGACAAGTTTAATTTTGAGGAAGATATTCTGGACGATAATGAATGAGGAATGGGGAATTGTGAATTGTGAATGGGGAATTGTGAATGGGGAATTGTGAATGGTGAATGGTGAATGGGGAATTGTGAATGGTGAATTGTGAACGGGGAATGGTCTTTGCCTGAGGCTGATGGGAAGGGCCAACTCAACTGACAAACCTCAAAGAAGGAGAAATCATGGAAGCAAAAATAACCTTATTGCCCGGTGATGGGATCGGGCCGGAAGTCGTAGCGGAAGCCCAGAAAGTATTGGACGTGGTCGCCAGCAAGTATGGCCACACTTTTAGCTACAGCAGTCACATCGCTGGCGGCATTGCCATCGACGAGACGGGCAATCCGCTGCCAGAGGAAACGCTGAGCGCATGCCTGAAAAGCGATGCCGTGCTGCTGGGCGCGGTCGGTGGCCCCAAGTGGAGTGATCCCACTGCTAAAGTGCGTCCCGAACAAGGGCTGCTCAAACTGCGCAAATCTCTCAACGCTTTTGCCAATCTGCGCCCTGTCAAAGTATTTGACGCTTTGGCTGAAGCCAGTCCGCTTAAGGCAGAAAAAGTGCAAGGCGTGGATATTATGTTTGTGCGTGAATTAACTGGCGGCATTTACTTTGGCACCCCCCAAGGGCGGGAGGTGGTTGCAGAAGGGCGCAGTGGGTTTGACACGCTGCGCTACAACGAGATGGAAATCCGGCGGGTGTTGGAAGTGGCGTTTACCTTGGCACGAGGGCGAAACCGCAAAGTCACCTCAGTCGATAAGGCCAATGTGTTGACCACGATGCGCGTCTGGCGCGAAGTGGCGCATGAGGTTGCCGCTGAAAATCCTGATGTAGCATACGAGGATCTGCTGGTTGATGCCATGGCGATGTATCTCATCAACCGTCCCACCGACTTTGATGTCGTCGTCACTGGCAATATGTTTGGCGATATTCTTTCAGACGAAGCCTCGATGATTACCGGCTCGTTGGGCATGCTGCCTTCCGCCTCTCTCGGTGAAAAAGGCGCTATCGGCTTATACGAACCGATCCACGGTTCAGCGCCTGACATTGCTGGACAAGGTATTGCCAATCCGCTGGCTACGATATTATCAGCAGCGATGATGCTGCGTTGGACGTTTGGGTTGGAGGCAGAGGCAGATGCGGTGGAAACGGCCGTTTCCCAGGTTCTAGCCGCCGGACATCGCACTGGCGACATCGCCTACCACGGCGAAACCCCCTTAGGGACGGAAGCGATGGGGGATCTTGTGGCAAAGGCTTTGAGCTAAAGAAAAAAAGTCAGTGATCGGTGATCGGTAAACAGTGCGCAGTAAACATCGTTCACCGATCACAAATCACTGTTCAAGACACACTCCCTACCCCTCACTCGTCATAATCATCAACGGTTTCATCTCGAAACTCTTGTAGTGTGGTCGCAAGCGAGCTGTGTTGTAGAACTCTTTGACATTAACGAACTTTTTCCTGCTGGTCACCACTGTAATCGGCACATTGTCGTAACGGCCGTTCTTGAGTACCACTAAACGGCCGTGAATATTATTCAAAATCAAGTCCAACGCCAAATTGCCATACGCCATAGGCACAATCGAATCCACCGCATCTGGATCACCACAACGTACTAAATAACCCAGTTTCTGGTTAATGGGATTGATACGTTTGCCACCATTGTACTTGGGCGACAACTCCTTGAGCTTCTGACCAACAACCTCACCAATGCCCCCCAGTTTAGCATGACCATACATATCTTTTTCAGAGCCTTTGAAGATCATATCGCCACCTTCAAACATAGACCCTTCAGAGATCAAAACCACAGAATAGCAGCTGGGATTCTTGTACCGGTCTTCTGCCAGCAGCTCCGTCAAACGTTCAATATCAAATTTGAACTCAGGGATAACACAACGATTCGCCGCACCAGCCATCGTGGGCAGCATCGCTGTAAAACCAGCATAACGACCAAACACCTCCAGCACCAAGAACCGCTCATGCGAACCCGCAGAGGTGCGTAGTCGATTCGTCATTTCAATGGTGCGCGTCACACACGTGCTAAAGCCGATACAATAATCCGTACCAGGTACATCATTATCCATTGTCTTAGGAATGGCAACCACATTGACACCATGTTGGTACAATGTCACCCCATAGCTTAACGTGTCATCCCCACCAATTGGAATCAAATAATCAATCCCCAAATATTCCAAATTCTTGATAATTTCAGGCGTGAGGTCGTTAATTTCCTGGTTATACGTATCCCTTAGATGCTCTGGGACATCCTTTTTGGGCATGTGGCTCGGACGAGTACGGGAACTATGCAAAAACGTCCCCCCCGTGCGCCCCGCTTTGTTGACAATATCTTCCGTCAACTCCTGATAATTGTCACTATTGTCTGCTTTTTTATCGCGGATCAACTCCGTGATACCTGCCCATCCCCGTCGTAAACCAATCACTCTATACCCTTCACGCACTGCACGAATGGTAACGGCACGAATGGCTGGATTGAGTCCAGGTACGTCACCACCCCCCGTAAGAATGCCAATGACGCCTTTTGTTTTCTTGATTTGTGCCATGAGAAATACCTCCTAAATTAATATATGAACAAAAAATGAACCAATCTTATCAATCACGATTCTCTTAGTGACCTTCTAAAAATTAGTCCCCGTTTTTCAGGGGGAAAGGTCACTTGAAGCGCCTCCATTAATTCTGTTACTTATTTATGGATGCGCACTTATCTGCGGTTTAGCTTGCGCCAACAAATCAACAATCTGACGCAATCCCATCCACCATTGTTCTTTGGGACGTCCATGTTTACTATCTACCATGCGGGGCAGCTCTTCCATGCTGGTTAGTTCAAATTCACCACCAACAAGCCCTATAAAAGAACTGTTTGTCTTTCCTTCATTTATCTGCTTTTCCAAGTAATCGATGCAATCAGACGCCAACCGCGTCGCCAAAATACGATCATACGGTGTAGGATTCCCACCTTGCTGTAAATGACCCAAAATTGCTTGACGCACGTCAAACAAATTGCCGCCTTCTTCTTCAAACAAAGCTCGCATAAAATCAGTGGTATAGATGTCGTTGGCATGTTCATTACGAATCATCAACCCCACACGTTTACCTTGCTCAAAGCCATCAATCAACATGTTCGTGTCCCTAACCATATCTGCCAAAGTCACACCATCTTCATGGATATAAACACGCTCGGCACCAGTGGCCAAGCCTGACATCAAAGCGAGATAGCCACAATAATGCCCCATCACTTCCACCACAAAAGTGCGGCGAGAAGCCACGGCCGACTGCTTAATTTTGTCAACGGCATCTACAATGCTGTTCAGGGCTGTATCTGCGCCAACGCTCAATTGTGAACCAGGTAAGTTGTTATTGATGCTGGCCGGCAAGCAAATCATGGGAATGTCAAAAGCAGGATAATTTTCCCTGAGCCGGAACATTTCATGAACGGCTTGATAGCCGGTAAGCCCGCCAATCATCAGGATAGCTTCTAATTGGTACTCTTCCAGGTTACGCGCAATGGCGTACCATTCACCACCTTGGGGAACGGTACGGTTGGTACCCAGTTCAGAGCCGCCCATCGGCGCCAAACCAGCTACGCTCATCCAATCAAGCTCCTTAATTTCACCACGAATCAAGCCCCGGAACCCACGATTAACTCCCATCATAATGTGGCCTTTATCTACGCCTAAACGCACAGCCGCACGAACGGCCGTATTCATTCCTGGTGACGGCCCACCTGCATTTAACACAGCGATACGCATCCGGCGCTGACCTGGTATCGGTTCATGAGGTAAAGCACGAACCAAGGTGCGCAAGGTGCGGAAGGATTTGTTGAAGCTGCACCCGCGCAAATCCATCGCGGTTTCAAATTCGCCAGCTTGCACCGCATTGCCCACGGCTTGCGTTAATTCAAGACATTTTGCCAATGGGGTTCGAGTAATGATGTTCCCTTGAATCCCCATGACAAATGGTTCTACACCAGGTTCATCATTGAGTAATTCTTTTACGGCTTGAACGCCTAATTGTGTGGCTAGATTTCTATCAAAAGCACTGGGAGACCCGCCACGCTGCACATGGCCTAACACGGTGATCCGCGTATCTTCCCCCAGCCTTTCTTCCAGCGTTTTGCGAACATGTTCGCTGGTGATGGGCTTGCCATATCTATCTTGGGCACCTTCAGCCACAATGACAATGCTGTCACGGCGGCCAATTTCACGCCCTTGGGACAAGACATCACACATTTTGTCTTCCCAGTTATCAAGATTGGGCGGCGCTTCAGGAATCAACACCCAGTCTGCACCAGTGGCTAACCCAGCCATCAAAGCTAGATAACCACAATGCCGCCCCATGACTTCAATGACGAAACTGCGTTGGTGGCTGGCAGCGGTGCTGGTAATGGCATCTACAGCTTCAACGATACGATGCAGGGCAGTATCTGCGCCAGTGGTCATGTCGGAGCCGTACATGTCGTTATCGATGGAACCGATGATGCCAGCTAATGCCAACTGGGGATGCTTCTGGGCTGCTTTCTGGCTAATTCTTTTGGCTTTTACCAATTCTTGGAGCAAACCAGGCCATTCTTGATGCAGCAAGTTGGCTCCGGTCAGGCTGCCATCCCCCCCAACACAAACCAGGGTGTCGATACCCGCTTTGATTAAGTTTTCTACGGCTTTAAGGCGACCCGCGCGTTCTCGAAATTCTATGCTGCGCGCAGAGCCAATCATAGTGCCGCCTTGGTAGAGGATACCGCCCACATCATTCCAGGAAATTGGGCGAATATTGTCGCCGCCATCTACCATGCCCTGGTAGCCTTCGTAAATTGCTAACACTTCTGTACCGTAGTCCAAAGCAGCGCGGACAACTGCTCGCACTGCAGCATTCATGCCTTGAGCGTCACCACCACTTGTGAACACGCCTATTTTGTCCATTATCAACCTTCTTTATTATTGGCTGCCGCTGATGTGTTTATGTGACATCATGTCAGGTGGCAGCCACTCTTTTGTCAAGTGTAAATGCCCTGAAGTCAGGTTTGCGCCAGTGGGAAAATTTTGAGTGGGACGCTGCTGAGCGTGGACTCTGTAGCTCTATTTTTTGGTGACCGTCTAAACATTAGTCCCTGTTTTTCAGAGGGAAAGGTCACTTGAAGCGCATCTATCAATTCCGTCACTTATTGATGGGTGCGCACTTAATAGTACATTTTTCGGGCTGTTTGGCAACTTTTGGGATATTTGTTTTTAGGGTGTCCATATGTCGAATATGGGTGTGGTAGCACCAGAGATTAAACGGGTGGCGGGGCCATCGATGGTTTGTTGGCGAAAGTCCCAGCTGCCGGAGGAGCCGAGGGCAATAATGAACTCATTGTCGTTGAGCCATTGAGCGGCAACGGCCGTTCTGCCTTCAGATACATCCACCACCAAGGGGTCTGCACCCGGTTGACCCACTGCATAATAGCCTTGTCCTGCATACACAAAATGCGCTGCAGCTGGATTCCAGCCAAAGAAACGGAGGACATTCTCAGCATATGACGCTGCCGTTGTGCCCTCGCCTGCCCCAATAACGAGGGTCTCATCCGCGCCAGCCGCCATTTGCACATACCCCAATTGATTACCGGCATCTGACCACACGATTGGCATGCGTACGATATTGCCCGCAATCGTGCCCATCGGTTTGGCCTGCCCGGAAGCGGGCACGCGCCATAAATAGGCCTGAGCCATGTCAAGCGGCTCTGGGGAAGAGATGGCAACCATAGCAAACGCCTCACCTGCCACCCATTGCAACCAGGGATAAAAGGGAGCCTCGCTGGCAGTGTTGACAAAATCAAATTCAATCAGGGTTTCACGATTACGGCCGTCTAAATTGGCTCGGACAACGGCCGTTTCCTGCCCCAATAGCACCACATTATCTTCAGAAATGGCAAACGTCCCCCCACCCTCGCCTGTAGAAAATCGTTCCGTCAATGCGCCTGTCACATCCACCGTCCATAAATCTTGCTGGCGACCAACACCGAGGTCATCGGCCCGGTTAATCAGAGTGGTGTTAAAGGCAACCGTCTCACTATCTGCCAACCATTGCATGTGTCCGATTTGGACGGCGGATTCGGCGGTAGCTCCTTCCTTTAAGATAGCATCAAGCGCCAGGCACGTTTGGACAGCACCCGTTTCAATGTCTGTTAGATATAAAGTCATATCTAAATCATCTGCCAGCACATAAGCTGCATAACGGCCGTTTGGCGAAATCAACAAATCCGTCACATTTTCAGCATCAGCCAGCCAGATGGGTTCTGCTGCCGCTTCATCAAGGGGCAGCAGCCACACCGCATCGGCGTCAGCATAGACCATGCGTGCGCCAGAAACAACCATGCTAAATGTCACCGCCTCAGAGACAGCCTCTGCCTCCACACGCTCAACCACTGATGACGATGATTCAGAAACGGCCGTTGCCACTGCAGTTATCGCTACAGTCGGGGCGGCGGTAGGGGTAGGCGGAGCAGCGACGGGTTGGGCAGCACTGCCATGGCTAACGCTGGTGTATTGGCTGCCACCCGAAACCCAACAAACATTGCCATCTGCGCGTACAGGACACACAATTTTCCACCAACCTGATTCAGCATGACGTCCCAGCACAACGGCCGTTTCGCCAGCCAGCAAAAAGCCATCCCGTGCATACGCCACCCCCGGTCCCAGCCGAATATTGACATCGACCAAAGCCGTCAGCAGGGGTTCGCCATCAACCGGTTCAGCAACGGCCGTTGGCGGAGCAAGCGTTAGTTCCCCTGCAATAGTTGCTGTGGGAGCTAAATTTTGGATAACAGGCGGGGGCAACTGCGTCGCATCATCCCCATCCACTGCGTTATCATCGCCAGCCACATCCGGCCTGGGCAAAGCCGATTCCAACGGCTCCCCAGTAAACGCATTACACGCCAGCGAAACCAAAACAAAAAAAACAATTAAGATCAACAGAGAGCGATAACCATTCATAATTTCATTCCACATATTGGGGCAAAAAACCCCAGAGATTTTTCTCACATCAAAGATGATTAAACAACTAAAATGCAAAATCCTCAAGAACAGTTTAAAATAGCTTAAGCAATTTGACGACCGGAAACAAGACCGCTGCTCATTGGCTTCCCTACGCTCAGACAATACGCCGTAAAACCCATATTCCGGGACTCGTCATCCGTAAACAATACAAACACAAAACCTTTAGGAAAACAGACACACAGCCATGCAATTTCGTGAATTTCTCAAACACACAACCCAAACTGGCGATCTCGTCACCATCAACAAATCAGTTGACACCCACTTTGAAGTCGCCAACGTGGCTCATGCTCTCGAAGGGAAACCCGTCATCTTCAACAACATCGAAGGCTATCCCCACTGGCGCATCTGTGCCAACCCCTGCTCAGACCGCAAATACTTCTCCATGAGCCTTGGCGTTTCCGTAGACAAACTCATGCCTCACCTCGCCCACGCCCTAGAAAACCCAGAAACACCGCCCATCATCGACAAAGCACCTTGTCAGGAAGTGATCACCGCAGATGTCAACCTCTACGACCTGCCCATTCTGCTCCATCTGCCACAAGATGCCGGGCATTACATCGCCAGCAGCGTCGTCATCACCACAGACCCCGACTTTGGGCGCAACATGTGCTACCATCGCCTGCTCCGGCTCAATAAAACACAGGTTGCCGCTCGTATCATCGAAGGACGCGGCACCCACATGGCCCTCAGCAAAACCGATGGTGATTTGCCCGTCGCCATCTGCATCGGCGTTTCCTTGGCAACCCACCTGGCCGCTTCAATGGGGCCACCACCCGCAGTCGATGAACTGGCTGTTTCCCAGGCACTATCCCCTACACCCACAGTCAAATGCCTCACCAACGACCTAGAAGTTCCTGCGCACGCTGAAATCGTGCTTGAAGGGCGCATCACCCAGCAAAAACACGCCGAAGGCCCATTTATGGATCTTACAGAAACGATGGACATCATCCGCGACCAACACGTCATCGAAATTGACCTCATCACCCATCGTCAAAACCCCATCTTCCACGCCCTGCTCCCTGGCGGCCTGGAACACAAATTGCTCATGGGCATGCCCAAAGAACCCACCATTTTCAACGAAGTCAACAAAGTCACACGCTGTACTGGCGCCGTTATCACCCCTGGTGGGGCTTCCTGGCTGCACGCCGTGGTGCAAATTGACAAGCAAAAGCCAGAAGACGGCCGTTTAGCCATTGAGGCCGCCTTCAAAGGACACGGCTCCCTCAAACACGTTTGGGTCGTCGATACCGATGTAGACATTTACAATCCAGCGCAGGTAGAATGGGCATTAGCTACCCGCTTCCAGGCAGACAAAGACTTGATGATATTCAAATCCATGCCCGGCAGTTCATTAGATCCATCCGGCACACATATCCTCGGCCAAAAGAGCCGCACTGCCAAAATGGGGCTAGACTGCACCATTCCCTGGGGCAGAACACCCGCCAAGTTCAAGCGCGGCGAATATGGCACAGTTAATTTGCAAGCGTACCTTGATTCACTTTAACGACACACCATATAAAATAGTCAATCCTTATTGCCATCAGTGCAGGTAGCTGCATTACCACCGAAAACGGTAACGGGTCTGGCTAAAGTCAGCAGACCCAAACAACAGCTTAGTGACCGTTTAAAGATTAGTCCCCATTTTTCAGGGGTAAAGGTCACTTGAAGCGCATCCATCAATTCCATAACTTATTTATGGAGGCGCACTTAACCCATGGAACTACTACCCTTTTTAGCCAAAGAAAGTGAACTCATTCAACTGGAAATAGCAGTCCTGCTGCTGCTCACCATCGCCGCCGGCGTAGCCCTCATCATGCGCAGGATCCGCTTCCCCTACACCGTTGCCCTCGTCTTGGTAGGGGCAACACTCTCGCTGGTGCCCAACTTCCTGCCCATCGATGTCAGCAGCGACGTGATTCTTGCCATCTTGGTACCGCCGCTTCTCTTTGAAGCCACCCTCCACATCACATGGAAAAACATGCGCAAAGACCTGGTCATCATCCTGATACTGGCCATTGGCGGCACCCTCATCGGCACCCTCATCGTCGGTGAAATCGTCACCTGGGTGCTAGACGTGCCATTACTAGCCGCCCTTGCCTTTGGCGCCCTCATCTCCGCCACCGACCCCGTCGCTGTCATCGCCTTCTTCCGCAGCTTAGGCGTTAGCAAACGGCTCTCCTTCCTCGTTGAAGGGGAAAGCTTGTTCAATGACGGGGCAGCCATCGTCGTTTTCAATTTGATGGTTTCCCTAGCCATCGCCGGCCCAGAAACCTTCAACCTCGGGGCAGCCATCATCGAATTTTTGCGCGTCTCGTTAGGCGGGTTGGCGGTCGGTCTTATCCTGGGCTACATCGTCTCCTACATCATCCTCAAAAATCTGGACGATCATTTGCTTGAAACCACAACAACCGTGGCTCTAACATTTGGAGCCTACATTATCGCCGAACAATTTCATTTCAGCGGCATTTTGTCCGTGGTAGCCGCAGGCTTAATGGTGGGCAACATCGGCATGCAAAACACCTCCCCCACGACGCGGCTCACGCTGGAAAACTTCTGGGAATTCTCCTCCTTCGTGGTAAACTCCATGATTTTCTTGCTCATTGGCTTTGAGTTGGAGATTGATCAATTCACACCCTACCTGTTCCCCATAGTCGTCGCCGTTGTCGCTGTCCTTTTGAGCCGGGCAATCATCATCTACTTGATAACCAGCATTCATGATTTCATCACGCCACGCCCCCGGGATATTCCCAACGGCTACCGACATGTCATGTACTGGGGTGGTTTACGCGGCGCCATCTCGCTGGCATTGGCACTCACCTTAACGGGCGATGTCTTCGGCCAAGCATTTGCAGACGAAATGCGTATCATGACCTTTGGCGTGGTGCTGTTCACCCTCTTGGTGCAGGGTACCACAATTGAATCACTCATCAAACGCCTCAAATTAGCTGAAGAGCCACAGCAGCGTCTAAAGCAGCAGGAGTTACAAGCCAATATCTACGCCAAACGAGCTGGCAAACAAGAGCTAGACCGTCTCCACGACGATGATATTCTTTTCCCCGAAATCTGGGAAGCGATGGGCGACATCTACGAAGAAGAGATTGCTAAAGCCAAAAAGGCTCTAAACATCCATTTGCACAATTATCCCGAACTTGAACAAGAAGTATTTCTACAAGCACGCGAAGATGTACTCAAAGCAGAGCGTGCCGCCATCAGCAAAGCCACCCATGAGGGTTTTCTCTCCGATGAACTGCATCACAAAATGCTTAAAGAAATGGATAATCATCTGGCAGCATTGGAAATTATCAAGGAAAATCGTGGTCTGGACGAAGACGAGGAATAACAAGTTTGTACCAACAAGTTTGTACACCAAACACAGTTGAGGCGAAGCAGATGAATGCGGACACGTCAACAGGCATTTATACCCGTATTCTTTGACCAAAAGCTGAGCGTGGTGACTACAAACCAAGCTAACTAAGGATTTAACAATGGAATGCATTGTATGCGCTACCAGAGGTGGTGAAGGCAGTCGCGCAGCACAAATGGCGGCCATTAAGCGAGCCCGTAAAGAGAGCAAGCCGCTGGTCTTTTTATTTGTGATCGATCCTGACGGGTTGGGCGAAATAGACGAGCAGCTCCTTTACGCTATCCGCCAAGAGTTAAACTGGATGGGCAAAACATTGCTGCAAGTGGCCAAAAGTCGTGCTGAAGCAGTTGGCTTAAAAGCTTCCGTGGAAATTCGAGAAGGAAATATGCAAGAACAAATCGAAATTTTTTTGCGTGAAGCCCACGCCTCGGTTCTATTGTTGGGTGCGCCACGGGGTGTCACGGCCAATGTGTTCGGCGATGATGCCGTAGAGCGATTCGCTCAATCCATTCAAGATGATACGGGCATTGAAGTTTCAATCATCTATCCGAATCGTGAAACAGATTAGTACTGGCAAACCCACTGTGGGGGTAGGGCGCCAGACAATCGGCCACAAGTGACACGAATTGCACTCTGTTGAACACGGCATTCGTGCCATTCGTGGCGGCAGCGTTTTTTTGGTTCTGGCTCGGTCAGGTTAGGCGAGGCCATGCAGGCTGAGCCTGTTGAGAGCTGAACTTGTCGAAGCCTGGTGCAGGCTTGGGCATGACAATTTTGAGGATGTTTTATGCTTGAAGTCATTAGAAGTTTTTTACAAGCACAATTCCAACTAAGTGTGGAGTCGCAGGACAAGCTATTAACCACTTTTCTGATCCTCTTGATTATGGTTGTGTTGCGTTGGGTGACTCTCCGTTATGTTAACAATCGCTTTTTAGAGGATCCTCGAGCTTTGTATAACTGGCGGAAGGCAAGCACTTACACCATTTACACCATCGGAGCTATCCTGATTGGGCGCATTTGGTTAGCCGGGCTGCAATCGGTGATGACGTATCTGGGGATTTTGTCTGCGGGTTTAGCTATTGCCCTACAAGATCCTATTGTTAATTTGGTGGGCTGGCTGTTCATTGTCACCAGACGGCCGTTTACCGTTGGAGATCGTATCGAGGTGGATGAATACTCAGGCGATGTTATCGACATCCGTCTCTTCCAATTCAGTCTGCTAGAAATTGGCACCCGTATTGACGCTGAACAAAGTACGGGACGTGTACTGCATATGCCTAATGGCATCGCCTTCAAAAAAGTTTTTGCCAATTTCAGTCAGGGGTTGCCCTTCATTTGGAATGAAGTGCCCATCCTGGTCACCTTTGAAAGTGACTGGGAAAAAGCGAAAGCCATTCTTGTCGATGTTATCAACAATCATGCCCCACCAGTTGATCAGAAACAGCTGAAGCAACGCCAAATCAGAGGGATGCGCTTCGTCATTTCCTACAGCAAAATCACACCCACTGTGTATACGACCATCGAGTCAAGCGGGGTCTTATTGACCATACGCTATCTGGTACAGCCAAAGGAAAAACGCGACAGTGAGCAAATCATTCACGAAGCCATTCTCCGCGCCTTTGCCCCACACGAAGATCTCGATTTTGCATATGAAACTCAGCGGGAGTATATTCATTTCAAAGAAAAGAAGCGGGTTCCTATTGCTCCACCAGAGTATTCAGTTTTTCCAGATGAATAAAAAGCACAGAGGAAGACATGCCACAAACCATTCAATTGAACGAAGCACAACAAGCCATGCTTGATGGCAAACAGGGCACTGCCAAGCAAATGGGAATGCGCCTGGTTTTAGACATGGCTGCGGCCGCCGGTGCCACGAAGCTGATACCCATCCAAAGCGCACACCTTTCTGGTGTTTCTCCGCTAACTGGCGGATTGGGACTGCGCCAGTTTTTAGCTAAATTATCGAGCGATACCCAAGCGAAAACGGCCGTTCCCACCACCCTTAATGCTGCTGGCTGTGACGAGGCTCAATTCGACGACATGAAAATTGTGGCACCCAATTTCCTGGAACACAACCATGAAATCGTCCGTTTATACACGAAACTTGGGGTGCGCCCCACCCAATCTTGCACCCCATACGAGTGGGATGGCGTCGTCACCGAAGGCGTGGCCGCTTGGGCAGAATCCAACGCCATCTGTTTTGGCAACTCCTACTGCGGCCTGACGACCAACCGTGAATCCGGCCTGTCGGCGCTGGCGTGTGCCCTGACTGGCTACACGCCCCAATATGGGCTTCTCGTCGAAGGGGCTTGCCAAGCCAACCTCATTGTCAAGGTCAGCGCAGAGATGGCTGACCCTACCGATTTCTCGATTTTAGGTGACTGGATAGGGATGCAGCGCAAACCCTCCTGGAAAACGCCGCTTGGTCCCATCCCTATCATCACAGGATTGCCCACCGACTTAGACCATGAGCAACGCAAGGCGTTAACAGCGGCAGCCGCCAACTACGGTTGTCCGCTGCTCTACATCGACGGCGAAGGGGATATTCCAGCAGGCGACATCCAAGACGAACTGGCTTTCACGCCCGCCGAACTGCAAAAACGGTACGACGAGTTGAAGCCAGAAGTTCCCGTTTCGCTCATCACCATTGGCTGTCCACAAGCCTCTGTGGGCGAGCTGCGAGCAACGGCCGTTCTCCTCAAAGGTAAAACCATGCCTGCCGACGCACCACCCCTGTGGGTATTCACCTCCTCCCACAACAAGGCCATCGCCGAAAAGACAGGTATCGCCGACATCATCCGGGACAGCGGTGCCCTGCTGCTCGAAAACAGTTGCCCGGAAGTAGTGCCGTATGACCAAAGCTGGGTTCACCACATCCTCACCAACTCAATGAAGGCGGAACATTACATCAAGTCTGGCTTGAATGGCATTCCCACGTCAGTAATGAAGTTAGCGGATTGTGTGCGGGTGGCGGAAGGGGCATTGAAGATTGAGGATTTACGGTTGGCAATTGACGATGAGGCGCCAACCAATCACAGCGAGGCGAAGAAGACAAGAAAGCCAATCGAGAATACGGAAACCCGGCAAACTGGTGCATTTGCAGCGACGGGGCAAGGGCTACCATCCCAAAAAGATTTTATGGTGCAGGGGCAGGCGTTTGTGACAGATACGCCGATTACGCTGTTGGGCTTTGTCAACCGGGAGACGGGGGTGATTGAAGAGGCAGGTCATCCGATGAATGGGCAGAGTATGGCGGGCAAGATTGCCATTTTCCCCAAGGGCAGCGGCTCGACAGTGGCGCCATACGTGCTGCTGGAGTTGTTCTATCGGGGTCAGGCGCCTCTGGCGATTGTCAATACGGATATTGACCAGCAAAGCGCACCTGCCTGTTCGCTAGAAGGCATCCCGTATGCGTATCATTTTGATGGCGATGTGATTGGGGGCATTAACAACGGGGATTATGTCGAGTTGATGCGTGTTGGGGAGCAGGTGAAGATTCGGGTGTTGGAACGGGTCACAGAGGGAGTGGTCAATATCAATGGGAGCCGTTAGCAGTGATCCATTCCCAGGTTTTTTCAGTAGTCGGGCGTCAAGAGAGTTGAGCCGCGATTTTAGCATCAAATAAACGCCGTGCTGCAGCCAGATTGGAATACCCTAGTTTTTGCGTTAGTCCAACCACAAAATTGTTAATGGCTGACATTGTTTTGGCCAACGCTGGTTGTGA
>PDWJ01000060.1_pt1 | contig 140316 bp, 99 predicted proteins | sample 1430881 | NCBI WGS metagenome assembly PDWJ01 (sample SAMN01162460, study PRJNA174530) | Oral metagenome, whole genome shotgun sequencing project. | biome: Marine environment; feature: Marine mammal; material: Swab sample of the gingival sulcus; isolation source: swab sample of gingival sulcus... | reverse complement strand
TCTTCACCTGAGGCCCCCTCCTGGCGATGCGTTTTGTTGGTAAACACATGCATAGCGCAGCGAGTGCGGGCCTCAGTGCTTTTTTGCGCTTATTTCAGGACTAGTCTTCTCGGAGCCGAGCCGAGCGAGTTACAGCGATGAGTGATGCGTCGATGCCGCCGCCGCCTCCTCCAGGCGAAGCGCCTGGTGCCGGGTTTGGCGAAGAGAAGCCGCCCGTTCCCAGTGAGCGGCGGGCGCGCTTCTTCCCCTGCGAGTCCTGCGGGGCGGACCTGGAGTTCAGTCCGGGGCAGCAGAAGCTCTCCTGTCCGTACTGTGGCCACTCGAAAGACCTGAGCCCGCCGAATGCTGAGGGCGAGGTCGAGGAGCAGGACCTGGAGGCGATGCTGGCGCGCATCGAAGAGCAGCGCAGCCAGAAGCGGGAAAGCCGGGTTCAGGGCGAGGCGGTGCAGGAGCTGCGTTGCAGCGACTGTGGCGCGACCGTGCAATTCGTCGGCACGATGACCTCGCAGAGCTGCGCCTACTGCGCTTCGCCGCTGCAGATCCGGGGCGTGCACGATGCCAAGGACCGTGTGTCTGTCGATGGGGTGCTCCCCTTCCAGATCGACGAGAAAGAGGCGCGGGCCCAGCTCGATGCCTGGGTCAAGGCGCGTTGGTTCTTGCCCAACGATCTCAAGGGCCACCGCGTCGGCGATCGCTTTCAGGGCGTGTATCTGCCCTATTGGACCTACGACTCGCTGACGGCCAATTCCTACCAAGGTGAGCGCGGTGAGTACTACTACATCACCGTTGGTAGCGGCAAGAACAGCCAGCGGGTGCGCCGGACGCGCTGGTATGCCGCCTCGGGGCAGTTCGAGCGATTCTTCGATGACGTGCTGGTCTTTGCCGGAAGCGGTCTACCGCTGCGTTATGTCGACAAGCTTGAGCCCTGGCCTCTGCATCGGCTCGAAGCCTGGAATCCCGAGTTTCTCGCGGGACATTTTGCTCGGACCTACGACTTGGATCTTGGGCGCGGATTCGAACAGGCACGGGAGCGTATGCGTGCTGCGATCGAGCGAGAGGTGCGGCAGCGTATCGGCGGCGACACCCAGCGGGTGCACGCGATCCAGTCGCATTTTGGCGCACTGACCTATAAGCACCTGCTCTTGCCGCTGTATCTGCTCTCCTACAAGTATCGGAACAAGAGTTATCAGGTCGTCGTCAACGCAGCGACGGGTGAGGTGCAGGGCGAGCGTCCCTACAGCTGGGTCAAGATTGTCCTCTTCGTGCTGATGCTCCTCGCGATAGCCGGTCTCCTTTGGTTCTTTGTCGAAAGGTCGTAGCCAGGCGCCGTCACCAGGGTGAAGGGGGAGTTGATGGAGCGCAGCATCCGCTGCTTTCAAAAGCAGATCGAGGATATCTACTTCGCAAAGGACCATGGCCGGGGCATGCAGGGCACGCTGCTTTGGTTTGTCGAAGAAGTCGGCGAGCTGGTGCGAGCTCTGCGTCGCGGCGAACGCGACAACCTCGAAGAGGAGTTCGGTGACGTCTTCGCTTGGCTGGTGAGCCTGGCCTCGATCAGTGGTATCGATCTCGAGGACGTGGCCTTTGCCAAATACGGCGAGGGCTGTCCGCGCTGCAAGGCTACGCCGTGTGGCTGTAGCTAGCCGAGCAGGCAGCCGGGGAAGGTCGACGTGGGGACGGGGGAAGAACGCAGCGGCGTGCCAGTGAGCGGAGGCGGGCCCTTCGCGCGGGTGGCATTGGCTCTCCCCTTGCGCCGGGAGTTTCACTACAAGATCCCGGATGCGATCCGTGAACGGGTGCAGCCCGGCTCCCGGGTGCGCCTGCACTTTTCCGGGCGTATCGTCCACGGCTTCGTCGTTGCCTTGGATGCCGAGAGCGAGGTGCCGGAGAGCAAGCTCAAGGAGTTGCTCGGCCTCAGTGGCGATCATCCTCCTCTTCCTGAGAGTATTCTCCGGTTCACTAGGGCCTTGGCGCGGGCCTGTGGTTCGTCGTGGGGGACGGCGCTTGAGGCGGCGATGCCGGGTTCGCTCAAGCGAGGTGCCCGTCGAACTTCGCCGGGGCTTGAACTCGGGCGCCCGGAGCAGGAGCTGCGCTTCGATCTTGAGCAGCTGGACGCCAAGGCGCCCAAGCGGGCGCGGGCACTGCGCGCCGTGCTCGATCTCGGTTCCCCGGTGCTGCTCGCCGATGCCATGCGGCGTAGTGGGCTTAGCCGCAGTCCCTTCGACACCCTGGTTAAGCATGGTTTGCTGCGGCGGGTGCGTATGGAGCCACAGGACGAACTGATCGGGGAGGCCAGGGCGCTGGAGACGGCGCCGCGGCACCCGCTCAACCCGGCGCAACAGGCGGCGGTGGATCGTGCCCTTGAGAGCATTCACGCAGAGCGGCATGAGAGCTTCCTCCTGCACGGCATCACGGGCAGTGGCAAGACCGAGGTCTATCTGCGGATCTTGGAGGAGGTCCGTGCGCTGGGGCGTGGAGCCATCATCCTCGTGCCGGAGATCGCGCTGACGCCGCAGACCGTGGGGCGCTTCCTCTCTCGCTTCCCGGATATCGCGGTCTTGCATAGCTCGCTCACCGGGGCGACGCGGGCGCGGCAGTGGTTGCGCATTGCTCGCGGGGAGGTTCATGTCGTCGTTGGTGCACGCTCGGCGCTCTTCGCTCCGGTCAGCAATCTCGGCCTGATCGTCGTTGACGAGGAGCACGAGAGTAGCTTCAAGCAGCAGAATCAGCCGCGCTACCACGCTCGCGAGATGGCGGTGCTGCGGGGCCGGCTTGAGAACGCCTGCGTGGTCCTGGGTTCGGCTACGCCCTGCCTTGAGTCTTGGCAGCGCTGCGAGTCGGGGGAGTTCACCAAGCTGGAGCTACCCGAACGTGTTGCTAGCGGTCGTTTGCCAGCGGTGCAGGTCGTTGACATGCGGCACGAAAAGCCCGTGCACGGGCGAGCGCCACTCATCAGTCGGCGCCTGCAGATCCTGATGCAGGAGCAGATCGAAGCTCGTCAGCAGGTCCTGCTCTTTCTGAATCGGAGAGGTTTCTCTCCGGTGCTCTGGTGTCCGGACTGCGGCGAAACCCTTCGCTGTCCTGACTGTGATGTGCCGATGACCTGGCACGCGCGCCGGGGCCGGCTGCTCTGCCACTACTGCATGCACGATGCGCCCCGTGCTGAGCTCTGCTCTACCTGCAAGAGTCCTCGGCTGCGGCCGCTGGGCTCGGGGACGGAGCGGGTCGAAGACGTGGTCAAGCAGCTGTTCCCTGGTGCCGTTGTCGCTCGGATGGACAGCGACACCATGGCGACGCGGGATAGTTACGAGACGGTCCTGCATTCCTTCCGGCGTGGTGACATCGACATCCTGATCGGCACGCAGATGATCGCGAAGGGGCTCGATTTTCCTGAATTGACCCTGGTCGGCGTGATCTCAGCGGATACGGGGCTTTTCCAGCCGGATTTCCGGGCTGCGGAGCGCTGCTTCCAGATCCTGGCTCAGGTTGCCGGCAGAGCTGGGCGTGGTAGTAAGTCGGGGACCGTGGTGCTGCAGACGCTGTGTCCTGAGGCCTTGCCGGTGGAACGGGCGGCAAAGCTCGACTACCACGGCTTCGTCCGCCAGGAGCTGGAGCATCGGCGTTCGCTGCTCTATCCGCCCTTCCGCCGGCTTCTTCGCCTCATCTGCGAAAGCGAGCGCCAAGAGGATGCTCTTGCTGTTGCGCGCAAGCTCGCCGATGAGCTGCGCCGTATCTGCCGAGATACGCAGAGCCAGGTGCTTGGGCCGGCCGTCGCGCCGCTAGCGCGGGTGCGTGGTCGTTATCGCATCCATGCGATGGTGAAATGCGCTGAGGCCGATACATGGGAACGACTGCTCGACTTTGGCGCCACCCAGGAGGCGGCCAGCCAGCGAGGAGTTCGGGTTCTGCTCGATCCCGATCCGGTTTCCATGCTCTGAGCGTGGGCTGGACTGGCATGGCCGGTGACATGGGGTTTCCCGGCTTGCAGGGCGGCTGTCTTGCAATCGGATGAAAGATTAGCAATAGGCTTTTTCCTCTTGCCTGCGCTCCATGGTGGAGCCTTCTAAGCACTTGTGCTGCAGTGCTTTCGGTAAGGAGTTCTGGGTGTTCCGGAAAGCGGATACTCTTTGGGTTATCTGCTCTGGAGGGGCTGGCTGCCTTGCCTAGATGGGGCTAGCACTGCATTCTTCCCACGCGATGGTTGAGCCATTGGACCGGCTTATGGGTGGCTAGTCCGATGGTACATCTCCTCAGAAGACCCTTCGGGGTCGGATGAGAACTTGGGTGGACCAACGTCCTTGCTGACGTTGGTTGTACCGGAGTCTAGACTTCGCAAGTCCGCGGGATGGGTGCCTGCGGCACGGACACAGGTAAGCATGGGTGCCTGTGACCACCTCACATGAAGGCCTTGTCCCCTCGGGGGCAGGGTCTTCTTCTTTTGGGCCTTCTTCTTTTGGATCTTCTGTTTTTCGGCCGATCCTGGGGACCTCTCGCCGCCGCGGCCCGGATGACTAATCCGCGGAGCAATGCTGGTTACGCTTCGTTGGGAGCGCTTACTTTAGGATTCGCGTCCTTTCCGCCCTCCCCTCCTCTCTCCTGCGAGAGCATCGTCGATGCGCAGCATTCTGATCGTCGCGCTTTTGGCCGTCTTTTCTCTCTTGGCCTGGTTCCTGTTCTCCGAGCCGTACCCTGAGAGTGGCCTCGAAGGGGCGGACCCGATCGAAAGTCTTCAGCCTCTTGACCAGCCAGGGGAGAAGGTGGAGGCGGAGGGTTTCCGGGCTGGAGACAGGCCGATCGAACGGGTCCAAAGCTCCGCCGCTGCCAATGCCCAGGAGCCCTCTCCTGAAGCTGTAGTTCTAGGCGAGGGCGACAGTGCCTTCTCGCTGCGGCTCCTCCTCGACAAGCGTCCGCTTGTCGGCCTTGAGGCTGGGCTTAGTGGCCGGACGACGAAGGGCTTTTCCGTGAAGCGGAGCCTGGCACCGAGCGATTCCCAAGGGCGCCTGCGCTGCGAGGGTCTTGCTGCTGGTCAGTACCGGATCCAGCTCAGCGGGAGAGTTGTCGGCGTTGGTGTTTCCGCTCCTTCCTTTGAACTCGCTGCCGATGAAGACAAGGATCTTGGCACTCTCGAATTCCCTTCACCCGCGAAGCTCAAAGGCTCAATCGTAGACGGCACCGGACTAGCTGTGGCGAAGGCCATCGTCAGGATTTCTCCGAGTTCGGGCTTTGCCGACTTCCTGAGCTCTGTCAGCTCGGATTTCGGGCAAAGGGAGGCTGCGAGCACCGTGACGGATGCCCAGGGACGCTTCGCCTTCCCTGCTGTCTTTGCAGGCAAGTGGGTGTTACGCATCGATCACCTGAGCTTCCAGCGTAAGGAGTTGGGGCTGGCCCTCGCAGAAGGGGAGGACAAGCGCTTGCCTGCGATCGCGCTCCAGGCTGGGGGCTCTGTCGAGGGTGTCGTTGTCGATGCGCAGGGGCGTCCCATAGCTGGCGTCGAGATTACGCCCAGGCTCCAAATCCGCAGTGCTGGAAGCGTGTCGACGGGCTACGCCTGGCAGCGCCGAGTCATGACCGATGCCAAGGGGCATTTTCGCCTCGGCGGTCTGGGGAAGCAGCTGTTCGTGCGCGTTAGCAAAAAGGGCTACCGCCCGCTACTTGATCACCAGATCGAGCTGGGGCAAGGCCACGTGAGGATCGAGTTGGTGCAGGGGCGGGTGTTGGCGGGCATCGTGCAGGCGACCGAGAAGGTGGATCTCGCTGCGGCACGAGTCCATCTGTTGCCCAATCCCCAGGGGAAGGGGCGTTCTCTTTTCCGCTTTACGGGGTCTCGGAGCCAGAGCTGCGATGCCAAAGGCCGCTTCCACTTCGAGGCTCTGGACCCGGGAAGCTACCGCCTGCGAGCTGAGTTGCCGGGATACGGCATCAGTGAGGTGAGCGAGTGGGTGCTCACAGAGAGCGGCCGCAGTGATCTTCGCCTGCGGCTCTTGAAGGGGCCGGGGCTGAAGCTCACGGTGCAGGATGCTCGTGCTGCACCGATTGCCGGTGCCGAAATCCGTCTCCAGTTCCAGGCGGAAGCCGATGCTCCGGTTCTTTCCGCCCTGTCGCCTATGGTCCTGCAACGCTTCCCTGGAGCGATCCGCCGTCAGGCTAGGACGGACGCGGCGGGCCAGGTCGAAATGAAAGGCTTGTGGATGGGCTCGGCCCTGCTGACAGTGAGCAGTGCGGATCATCTCAGCTACCAGAAACAGCTGTCGCTGACAGCGTCTGACTCGGAGCTAAGGATTCAGCTGGAGCAGGGCGGAAGGATCGAAGGCTATGCCTACGCTGCCGATGGCTCTTTGCTGAAAGGCGCTCGCGTCTGTTTCCGCCGCGAGGACCCGGGAGCGGAGCCTCGCCCCCATGCGCTTTGGATCGCTTCGCAGAGGGGCGGCGTAGGGCCTGGCTTCGCGGAAGATGCACGAAGCGATGCCCAAGGGCACTTTGTTTCTGAGCCGCTTGCCGCCGGTTCCTATCGCGTTGGGCTGGTCAAGAAATCATCAGGGCCACAGGAGTTTGGCTTGGACCTGCGGCTGCCCTCTGCTGGCCTTAGCCGCTTCGATGAGAACGGCGCGGTCAGCGCCACCGTGACCCAGGGGCAAGTGACGAAAGTAACCCTTCGCCAAGCTCTGCTTGGCGGCATCCGTGGCAGCGTGCTCTCGCGTGGCCAGCCGGTGCCGAACGCGCGGGTCTTTCTCCATCCCAAGGGTGGGGACCCCTTCAACAGCGTGCAGACCAAGACCGACGCTGGGGGCCGCTTCGAGTTTGCGGATCTGCAGCCTGGCAGCTACCTGGTCTCGGCTAAGCCTGAGGCCGGCAGGATCGCTTCGCTGCGCCAAGAGATCTCCGTGCCCAAGGGCGGCGGCTACAGCCAGGCGAGCATCCTCCTCGGCGGCGGGCGTGTGTATGGCTTCGTCTCGCCTCCAGGGGCACGTAGCCCGCGTGGCCTCGAGGTCTCCTTGCAGCGGGTCGGGGTGCGCGTCGAGTCGCGAAAAGTCATGATCGCCGTCTCAGATAAAGAAGGCCGGTCTCCGAAGATGAGCACGATGACTCAGCGGCCGCCCTCCGGTCCCGAGCCGATCGAGTTGATGGACGACGGACGCTTCGACTTCCGCTTTGTGCCCGAGGGCGACTGGGTCCTCCTCGTTGAGCAGGCTGACGGCTCAAGGTTGGCCCGCAAAGACCTTGAGATTGCGAAGGATACCGATCTGAACCTGGGCAGGGTGGCGTTGAAGCCCAGCTTTGCGATCAAGCTGCGAGTCCTGGATGCCGAGGGTCAGCCGATCTCGTTCGGCTCGATCCGGATCTATCGTTGGGTCGAAGCGGGGCAGGCCATGGGCAGCGCGGTGTTTCGAGGCGTCGTGCGCAACGGCGAAGCCAAGGTCGCCGCGATCGAGGCCGGGCGCTACCGGGTGGAGTTCCAGTCGGTGAGTCTGGGGAGAGCAACGCAACCCGAGCCCCAGGTCGGGGAGCTGCGGGTGGATGCCCAAGGAGGCGTCACCGGCGGCGTGCTGCAGCTGAAGCGTTAGCAGCAGGCGAGAAAAGCTCGCGCGGCAGCAAGGTCGTGCGAGCTTCCTCTCGCGGCTAACGCTCCGAGAGCTGGGGCTTTTCGCCCTGGCGTAGGAGCACGAAGCGGTTGGCGTCCAGGTTCTCGAAGACCTGCACGCTTCGCTTGGCATCGGGCCAGCGCACGAGCAGCTTCTCGACCTTGCTGTTCTGCCCCAGGCCGAAGCAGGCCTCGGGCGGGTCCTGGTGGTTGGAGAGCCCGGAGCCGCAGCGTAGCTCCCGGATCTGGGTGATGCCGCCAGCGGTGACTTCGATGCGGGCGCCCAGGCCGCTGCGATTGGCGCCGCCCTCGCCCTTGCCGACGAGGCGAACGTTGAGCCAATGGTTCTTGTTGCCGACATCGTTGCGGAAGAGCCCCGGCGCGTTGACCGTGATCCCGCCTAGGAACTGCTCGCGGTGCTTCTTGTTGAGGCGCATGAAAGAGCGCCCGACCAGGATGTCGACATCGCCGTCGCGGTCGTAGTCGCCGAGAGAGATTCCTCCACAGCCTTCCCAGTTGAAGCCCGCGAGCTTGGTGACTTCCTCGAAGCTGTGGTCCGGATTCTGCCGGTAGAGGCGCAGGAACTGTCCGTCCGGGTAGTCGCCCGAGGCGATGAGGAGGTCGAGCCGCATGTCGTTGTCGTAGTCGAGGAAGGCGACGTGCAGGTCGCCGTAGTTCCACATCTGGCCGCGGAACTTCCGTGGCGGCAGCAGCTCTCTGACGTTCTTGCGCTCGAAGCGCAGCTCCTTGCCGCCCTGGTTGATGAGGAGCGCCGGTAGATCGGAGGATTCTCCTGCCCAGCGGTGAGCAATCTCTCCGAGGAAGAGGTCTATGTCGCCGTCGTTGTCGTAGTCGCCGACTGCGCAGTCGAAGGTGTTGCCATTGCTGCGGAAGGGCTGCTCGTCACGGCGCCCGGGCATCCGCTTCTTGAGCCAGTCCGGGTAGCGGCCGTGGGTGATGCTGTCGCCGGCAAAGCCGCTCTCTATGCCGAACTCGCGGAAGCTGCCATCGCCCTGATTGAGCCAGAGCATGTTCCACTGCCTGCCGTAGGACAGCTGCAAGAGGTCCTGTCGGCCGTCGCCATTGACGTCGGCGTAGCTGACCCCATAGCTCGGCCGCGAGCTGTTCTTCTGCCCGGGCTGCGGAATGGTCAGCAAGCCGGCCGCCTTGGTTACGTCTTGGAAGCTGCCCTTCTGGTCACCCTTCCAGAGGCGATCGACGCCGCAGCCGAAGAGGACTCCGTACTGGGTGTATTCGCGACCTTCGTAGAGATCGACCACGCCATCATGGTCGTAGTCGAGCACCGCCAGGGCCATGGCGGCGCCGGCGTTCTGCTTGGAGGAGTATTCTCCTCCCGGAGCTTTGCTGAAGTGACCCTTGCCGTCGTTAAGCAAGACCTGTGAGCGCAGGCCATGGTCCGACTCCTTCACCGCGACGAAGCGCGTGCCCTGCCACCAGAACCAGTGCGCCTTCACCCCCCAAAGCGCGTCCTGATCGCCATCGTTGTCCAGGTCGGCAAAGTAGAGGTAGTCGGGGACGTAGCGGCGCTTCTTGGCCTTGGCGCGATCGGGCTTGCCGTCGCGGCCGACCGGTACGAAGTCGATCTCGGGGAAGGGGATGCCGTGCTTCTCGAAGGGCAGAAAGCGCTTGCCTTTGTCGCTCAGGAAGAAGCGTTGCCGGTCGAGGACGATGTCGTGAAAGCCATCGCCGTTCAGGTCGGTGAAGACCACGGTTTTGCCGCCGACCTCGCCGAGGCCGAGCTGGGCGGAGACGTTGGTGAAGAGAGCTGCCGGCTTCTTCTCCTGGGCCATCACTGCGCAGCAGGAGAGGCTGAGGATCGCGGCAGCTAGACGACGCAGAGCGTGCGGGGCGAGAGTGGCTTGCATGGGAGGGAGGATAGCAAGCGGCCCTGTCGAGACTTCCTTCGCCCTGCGTTGAATTGCCGCGATGGGGCTCAATGCTGCTCTGGCATGAAAGGCGATCGCGAAGGGCAGCGGGCACCGAGCTTCGAGCTCGAGGATCAGCGGGGTGAAGTCCACCGGAGTGAGGACTGGGCCGGGCAGTGGCTACTGCTGGTCTTCCACCGCCACCTGGGTTGACTGCCTTGCCGTGAACACCTGACGCAGTTGCGTCAGGTCGAAGCCGAGCTCGAGGCCCGTGGTATCGCTGTTGCGGTGCTCAGCTTTGACCGCAATGCCCTGGTCGACAGCTACGTCGAGCAGACAAAGCTACCCTGGCCCATCCTCATGGATCATCAGCGCCAGCTCTACCACGCCTACGGCATGGAGCATGGGCACGCCTGGAACCTCTTTGGGCCGCGGGCGATCTGGGCCTACACGCGGCTGCTGCTGCGCGGCCGACGCCCCCGCCGAGGAGGCCGGGATCTGGCGCAGCTCGGCGGGGATGTGCTCATCGACCCTGAGGGCATCGTGCGCTTGCACCACGTGGCCAATGGCCCGGCAGATCGGCCGAGTGTGGAGCTATTGCTCGCGGCTCAGGAGCGCTGAGCCCCTGAGCTACTTGCTGACGATCGGCCTGCCCTCGAGTAAAGCGGCGTCAGGCTAGGCAAAGATCCCGCGGAAGCGGGCGAAGAGACCCAGGCTGTCGTGCGGCCCGGGTGCGGCCTCGGGATGGTACTGCACCGACCAGATCGGGCGATGCCGATGCGCGAGGCCCTCGACCGTGCCGTCGTTGAGGTTGCGGTGCGTGATTTCGACATCGTCGGGGAGAGAATCCTCATCGACCGCGAAGGAGTGGTTCTGCGAGGTGATCTCGATCTTGCCGGTGCGTAGGTCTTTGACCGGCTGGTTCCCGCCGTGGTGGCCGAAGGGCATCTTGTAGGTCTTGCCCCCGAGCACTTGCGAGAGGATCTGGTGGCCCAGGCAGATGCCGAAGGTCGGCAGGCCGTCGTCGAGAGCGAGGCTGCGCACGGTCTCGACCAGGTAGGGCACGGCAGCCGGATCTCCGGGGCCGTTGGAGAGGAAGAGCCCACGGGGGGCCAGGGCGCGGATCTCATCGGCACTGGTCCGTGCCGGGACGACCTTGACCTCGAAGCCACTCTCGACCAGGGAGCGGAGGATGTTGCGCTTGATGCCGCAGTCGAGGGCGACGATGGGGATGCGCGGTTCTTTCTCGCCGGAGACTGGGCTGGGCGGGGAGAACGGCGATTCGTAGCCGTGGGTCCAGTCCGCGGTTTGGGAGCGAGTGACTTCCTGGACCAGGTCGCGCCCTTCGAGACCCGCCGCGCCGCGCACCTGCGCTAGCAGCTCGTCATCGCTGGGGCCGGTCTCGGTGCTGATCAGCAGTTTGAGCTCGCCGGCGCTGCGGATCTTCTTGGTCAAAAAGCGGGTGTCGATGCCGTCGACGGCGACGATGCCCTGGTCGCGCAGGTACCCCTGCAGGTCACGACCTGAGCGGAAGTTGCTGGGCACGCGGCTGGCCTCACGCACAACGAGGCCTTCGAGCCAGCACTTGGGCGACTCGTCGTCCTCGGGGCAGATCCCGTAGTTGCCAATGAGCGGGTAGGTCAGCATCACGATCTGTCCGTGGTAGGACGGGTCGGTGAGGATCTCCTGATACCCAGTGATGGAAGTGTTAAAGACCAGCTCCCCGATCGTCGTGCCGTCGGCGCCGAAGGAGTAGCCCTGCATCAGAGTGCCGTCCTCAAGTACGAGGCGGGCGGCTTTGCGTTCTTGGCTCATGTGATCTAGGCGGGCTCCGCGGCTCGATTGATGAGGGCGGCTTGGTAACCGGCTCCAAAGCCGTTGTCGATGTTGACCACGGAGACTCCCGATGCGCAGCTGTTGAGCATGCCCAGCAGCGCAGCCAGGCCTCCGAAGGATGCACCGTAGCCGACGGAGCTCGGAACTGCGATGACTGGTCGCCGGACCAATCCGCCGACGACGCTGGGGAGGGCTCCTTCCATACCGGCGACGACGACGATGGCGCGTGCGGCTTGCAGGCGTTCGCTGCGGCCGAGCAGCCGGTGCAGCCCGGCGACGCCGATGTCGAAGTGCGTCTCTACCCGCGCCCCCAGCATCTCGGAGCTCAGGCGGGCCTCTTCGGCGACCGGCAGATCGCTGGTCCCGGCAGCCACGACCGCGACGAGTCCGACGCCTTCGCTCGCGCTTGGGCGCCCAAAGCAGACGCAGCGAGCTTGTTCGTGGTATTCGGCGCCAGGAACGGCGGCCAGCAGAGCCTCGGCTCCCTCCGCTGAGACGCGGGTCGCGAGGAGCTGCGAGCTGCGGGCGAGGATGCGCTCGGCGATGAGCGCCAGTTGCTCGGGCGTCTTGCCGGCGCCGTAGATCACCTCGGGGAAGCCGCAGCGCTCTTCGCGCTCGTGGTCGATGCAGGCGAAGTTGAGGTCCTCGGCGGCAAGGGCGCCAAGGGCCGCCTCGGCCGCTTCTAGGTCGAGCTTCCCCTGCTGCAGGGCCTGCAGGATCTCACGCGGCCCCATGGTCGCTCCGATTCCAGCCGCGGGCGATGCTGCGGGGGGCGGCGTCGAGGCTCAGGTCATCCCGCTGCCCGAGGCAGAGCTGCCGATGCCCCAGTGCCGCGATCATGGCGCCGTTGTCCGAGCAGAGATCGAGGGGGGGGAAGGAGAGCTCGAGTTCGGCGATGGCCGGGCTGCGCATCAGGCAGTAGCGGAGGCGTTGGTTGCGGGCGACGCCGCCGCCGATGGCGAGGGAGTGGGCTCCGGTCTGGGCGATGGCGCGCTCTAGCTTGCGGACCAGGGTGTCGCAGACAGCCTCTTGGAAGCTGGCTGCGAGGTCGCTGAGTTCGTTGTCCTGCAGCTCGGGCATTTCGCGGGAGAGGCCGGGGCCGCGAAGGTGGTAGAGCAGGGCGGTTTTGAGTCCCGAGAAGGAGAAGTCGAGGGAGTCGGGGCCCAGCATCGGGCGCTTGAATCGCTGGGAGCCCGGGTCGCCGCCCTGGGCCTTCTTCTCAAGGGCCGGGCCTCCGGGGTAGCCGAGACCGAGGAGGGCGGCGGCCTTGTCGAGGGCTTCGCCAGCGGCATCGTCGCGGGTGCGCCCCAGGAGCAGGCCCTTACCGGGTTCTTCGACGAGGTAGAGGCTTGTGTGTCCACCCGAGGCGACGAGGGAGAGCAGCGGTAGCGGTAGATCCGGGCGTTCGATGAAGGCCGCGTGGACGTGCGCCTGCAGGTGGTCGACACCGATCAGTGGGATGCCCTGGCCGAGGCTCAGGGTCTTGGCGACGCTGAGACCGACCAAGAGGCAGCCGACGAGGCCGGGCCGATTGGTCACCGCGATCGCGTCGAGGTCAGAGAGGCCGATGCCAGCGCACTTTAGGGAGTCCCGCAGAAGGGGCAGGATACGGTCCATGTGGCTGCGGCCGGCGATCTCGGGGACGACCCCTCCAAAGGGGGCGTGTAGCCGGACCTGCGAATGGATTTTGTTGGCGAGGACGTCGGTTTCGCCACGGACGATGCCGACCGCGGTTTCGTCGCAGGAGGTCTCGATGCCAAGGACGCAGGCGCCCGGATCGAAAGCGGTGTTCATCGTTCATCTCCCTCGGAGTCAAGAGTGACCTCACTTGCGTCTCAATCTAGAGACACTTAGTGTGCCGTACTCGGGAACTCCTTTTCTCTCAGGGGTCCAGACATGGCGCGCATTCTGGTCGTCGATGACGCTCCGGACAATCTCCTCTTGTTTCGTGACCTGCTTGAGTCAGGCGGACACGAGGTCGAGATCGAAACCGATCCTCGCCGAGCAGCCGATCGGCTGGCTGCTGGCGAGCGCTTCGAGTTGTTTCTTCTCGATGTCGTGATGCCTGAAATGAACGGCTACGAACTCTGTGCCTTCATTCGAGAGCGTGTGGGGCTTGAGGAGACGCCGGTGCTCTTCATCACCGGGGAGGCTAGCTCGGCCGATCAGCGCTTGCACGCTTTCGAGTTGGGTGCCAACGATTACCTCGCCAAGCCGATGGATCGTCGGGAGCTGCTCGCCCGAGTGAATGTGATGCTCAAGCTCCGCGATGCCCTGCGTGAGAGCCAGCGCAGCAACGATGAGCTGCAGAGCCTGGTCGCTGAGCGGACCAAGGCCTTACGCGAGGCGATCGAGAGTCTCCAGCGCGAGCACCGAATCCGGCACGCGATGCTGCAGAAACTGCCGGCAGGCATTGTCGCCGTTACCGTGGATGGGAGCATCGTTGAGGCGAACGAGGTCGCCGAGCAGCTATTCGGCCCGCTCGACCAGGGCCGGCACCTTGCTCAGACACGCTTGGAGCCCTTCTCCTCCGATGAGCTTTGGCGACACGAGAGCCTGGTCCTGCGCCCGGTGCACTGCGCCGATGGTCTCGACCGGCGTATCGAGGCCGAGCGCAGCGCCTTCTCCCAGGATCAGATCGAGTGGTTGCTGCACTTCGTGGATGTGACCGAAAGAGAGCGGCTGATCAGTGCCGAGAGCGACCGCAATGTCGCACGGCTGCGCGATGAGGTGGAGCAGCTCAAGAATGAGTTGCACGGAGGCTATCGCATGTCGGAGGTCGTCGGCGCATCGCCGGCCATCTCGGAGGTGCACGCCAAGGTCAACCAGCTGCGAAAAGTGCAGGCTACGGTGCTGATCCGTGGAGAGAGCGGCACGGGTAAGGAGCTGGTCGCTCGGGCGATCCATTACGACGGGGTCTGCTGTGAGGGCCCCTTCGTTCCGGTGCACTGCGGTGCGATCCCACCGGATCTCGCGGAGAGTGAGTTCTTTGGGCACATGAGGGGGGCCTTCACCGGGGCAGATCGAGATGCGCCGGGGCTCTTCGTGGAGGCGGAGGGAGGCACGCTCTTCCTCGACGAGATCGGGGAGACTCCTCTCGACGTGCAGAGCAAGCTCTTGCGAGTCTTGCAGTCTGGCGAGATTCGCCCTGTTGGAAGCTCCACTTCGCGCCGGGTGAAGACGCGCTTGATTGCGGCGGCCAATAAAGACCTCTGGAGGATGGCCGAGGCCGGGAGCTTTCGTGAGGACCTTCTGTTCCGCCTGGATGTGATCTCCTTGCGGATTCCGCCACTGCGTGAGCGGCCCGAGGACATCTCCGTCTTGGCCCTGCACATGCTCGAAAAGCACGCTCGTCGCGTTCGCCGCTCCAGCGAGTTGACCAGCGTGTCGCGGCAAGCGATGCGCATCCTCGAGAGTTATCACTGGCCGGGCAACGTGCGCGAACTAGAGAACGTCTTCGTCCGCGCCGCAGCACTGGCACCGGGGCCGACGATCCAGGTGGAAGACCTTCCCGATCGCCTGCTGCGCCTTGCTGGCGAAAGGCCGACGGTGGGCCTGCCCTTGGAATTGTCGGTGCGTGAGCAGGGAGCTTTGGCTGCCGCAGGCCAGGTCTCTACCGACATGCGCGAGCAGCGGCGAATGGCAGAGCGAGCGAGCATCGTCGATGCCTTGCATCGGAGCCAGGGCAACAAGAAGGCCGCTGCAGAGCTGCTGTGCATCGGCAAGAGCAGCCTCTACCGCAAGCTTAAGGAACTCGGCATCCCGATGAGCACCGGGCTGCGCTGAGGAGCTGCCCTGCTCGCCGATCTTGGCTCCCGTCCTGCCCGGATCAGCCGCGCTTGCGTCGCTGCTCCTCCTTCTTCCGCCCCTCTTCCGTCTCGGCCTCGGCCAGGTCCCAAGCGTAGGCGAAGGGGTCGAGTTCCGCGGCTATGCGTAGAAGCCGCATCCCCTCCTTCTTGTTCTCCTCGCCCATCATTCGCCGCTTCGCCCGCGACTTCATGTGGTAGAGCGCTGGGATTAGCGGATCGATGGCCAAGGCCTTGTCGATCGAACGGATCACCTCGCCCCAGTTCGAGTCGCGGTACTGGTACTCTGCCCAAGCCAGCCAGGTCAGGGGGTTCTTCGCGCCCTTCTCGATGGCTTGCTTGAGCACCGCCTTCGCCTCCTTGTGTTCACCGAAGGCTTTGAAGCGCCGCCCCGCGGCCTCGAGCCCGGCCAGGCTCTCGACCTGCAGCTTGTCGATATAGGCATACCACTCCTTTTGCATCGCCTTCAGGTCCTTGAGCTTCATGTACTTCATGAAGAGCCTCTTGGCCTCGGCCGCTTCGATGGTTTCCCATTGCGACATCGGCACGCGCTTGATGCCTTTTTTCTTGTGGGCGAGATCGAGCCAGTACTTTTGGAAGCGCTTCCGGTAGCTCTTGTTGTCGTGCAAGAAGCGCATGAAGGTCCAGGCCCAGGCGTACTGCACTGATCCGAAGTTTTTGCCCCCGACCCGGTCGTAGCTGATCAGGTCTTCGAGCGTCATCGGCTTCTTCTTCGCGATCATCGTCTTCACGGTGACCAGGCGTCCGGGGAGGATTCCCCCAGGCTGCATTCGCTTGCCAGGGCGTGCCTTCGGGTCCCATTTGCTGCTGCCGTAGTACTCAGCGAGCCCCTCCTCGATCCACGGCGGGTATTTGAACTTGCCGTCGATCCCGTCGGTGAGCAGGTGTGTGGCCTCGTGGTAGAGGACGTTGCGTGTTAGCTCGGGATCACTGCGGTCCCAGTAGATATGCAGGGTGATGCCGCCGAAGTGATAAAAGCCCAGGGCGCCGGCGCTGATGCCGGTGTACTGCAGGTAGTCGGCCTGGTCGGCATAGAAGGACACCGTCGGCTTTTGCGGCAGGTTCGGCTTCTTGTGCCAACGCTTCTTCCACTCGTTGTGGAACTCCTCGAAGAGCATGATCAGCTCGCCTGCGATGTGCTCCGGAAGGTTGTGTTTAAAGCGGTAGTCGCGCGTCTCGTGCGTGCGCATGTTGCGCAGCCTCTTGGCGGTCTTCATCGCTCGGAGCTGGATCTCACGACGGTTCTGCTCCTTCTCCAGTTGACGCTTAGCGATGGCCTCGCGCAGCCACTTGCCGCGGTAGCGCACGTAGCCCTTCTCGACCATCTCCTGCTCTTTCTTGGAGCTGGCCTCGAAGGCGATCTTCGCCCCCGGAATGAAGTAGTCCTGAATCAAGGACTCGGGCACATGGATGCGCCCGGCGCTGAGTACGACATCGACGCCGCCTTTGGCGTTTTGCTCAAGGATGAGGTCGACGAACATGCGACCGTCCTTCATCGAGAGCATCCCCCGCTGCTGCTCTTCTTCCTGCGCAGGAGTTGCTGCGACGGCGAGGAGTAGCGAGGCGGCGAGGAAAGCAGAAGATAGCAATGGGCGCTGCATGAGGGACCTCAACTCTTGAAGGCCTTCTTCCAGTTTTTGTCGAAGCTCTTCCAGTCGCGCTCGGACCAGTTGCCAAAGCACTCCTTCAGGCACTCTTTGAAGATCGCATCGCGCTTTTTCTTCCACTCCGCGACCCACTTTTTGCGCTCCGCCTCGGCCTTCTTTCCTTTCTTGACCGTGCTGTCGACGACGTCTTCAAAGAGCTGGTCATACTGCGCGTAGAGTTCGCGAAGGCGCCGATCGAGGATCTGAAGATACTTCGGGATCACCGTCTTGTAGCGCTTGACCCTGGCTCCCTTCGTCATCAGAAAGTGGACCATTGCGATGCACTGCACGCTGTCCTTTTGCGAGCCAAAGCCCTTCCCGTATTCGGCCTCAAACATCGTCTTGGCCGGTTTGAAGGAGTGCTCACGCAGCATCTCGCGGAGAACTTCCATGTCCCACTCGTCTGGGTTTGACTCCAGCTTGTGCCCCTTCAGCTCAAGCTGGCCGATGTAGTAGACGAGGCCGAAGTCGAGCCAGGGCGGTAGCGCCCACCAAAGGCGGGGGTTCTTGTCCTCAAGCCAGCGCTGGCAGATGCCTTGGTTGAGGCTCGACCGGCACTGGTCGAAACCGTAGTCACGGTCCTTCCAGATCACGATCTCGTGTGTGCGCGCGGAATACGAACTCTTGCTGCTTGTGTCGACATAGGCGCTGGCTTCGTTGATGTCGTTGCAGATGCGGATGATGCCGCCCACCGCTTTCTGCTCGCCGATGAAGGCGAAACGCTCCTCCAGCCAGTCCCAGACCTTGCTTGCTTGCTTGTGCACCTTGGTCAGGAAGTTCCTGTCGACCTTGCCGTTGTAGACGATGAGGAAGCGCCCCTTGTTGTAGTGCTTCCAGTGGCCAGGGAGTTGGGCGATCGCCTTCGCCTTGACCTTCTCAAGCTGAGCCTTGCGCAGCTTGAAGATCTCCTTCGGGCTCAGCGCTTTGCCGCTCTTCTTGGCTTTCGCCTTCGCCTCGTCACTCGGTGTCGTTGGGCCGAAGTCGGTGCCCACCGATTCGGTCCGGAGGATCTTGCGGAAGCTCTTGGCACAGTTCATGAACTTGCGCCGGAACTTCGCATCGTGGTCGGCGAGGACCTGTGAATGGACCACGTAGATCGCGTCGCCGTAGTCGATTTCCCAGGCGTGGATGATGTGGGAGACCCCCTCCTCTCCCTGCAGGATCTTGTTGACCTCGATCCGTTTGTAGGTCGCAGGCAGCTCGTCGATTTTTGTATTCGACTCCTTGGCCACGTGCCAGCCTCGCCCCGAGCCCCGGAAGTTCTGCTGCATAAAGTCGTGGTAGTTCTTGTACGGATTCTGCAGCTGCTGTAGCGCGACCAGCTTGCCTCCCTTCTTGAGCTTCCGCTTGGCGAAGTCCTTTGGGTCGAACTTGGGGAAGATGATGACCCGGAGTTCGGGGGCCTCATTCTCCCAGCCCTTGCGCGCGTCGAGGGCGCGCTTGTAGAGGAACTTGGCGACGACCCATTTCTCGTCCAGGTTGATGGGGACGACGTTGAAGTCGCGCGGAATGCGGATTTCGAAGCCGTGTTTCTCGTCCTTGTGCTTCTGCGCTGCAGTAGGGGGGGCCGCCGTGAGCAGTGCCAAGAGGGTGGGTAGGAGGGCGAGGAAAGAGGATGGGCGTACTTGACCACGCGCGTTGCGCTGGCTCATGAGGGCAACTCCTTTTGAGAGAGGGGAGAGTTTCTGCCCATGCGGAGAGGTTGGGGGCGATCCGCGGGCTCGATCTTACGGGGCAGCTTTCCCGCGGCTGAAAAAAAATGGCCGCCACTCGCAACGCTGCTGGGGGGGCCGGATGGGGCCTTGCTCTGGCAACGGCGGTTCCCGTTCGCGGTTTGCTCGCTTCTCGTCACGCGCGAAAACGGGGCAGGGAGAGGCTTAGCAGATGCCGTTGATCGGCCCTCTGCCTAGGTACCGCACTCGTTTCGGCTGGGAGTAGCGGAGCCCTCGCTTCGAAGGAGACCGGTCCATTCGTCGCGAGGCGGGCTGGGTGCTGTCCGAATGTTCAGCGGCTGGCTTGAGGAGCCGCTTCGTAGAGGGGGGCTTCCCGCTGCCTGCTAGGCCTGGTCCTCTACCTCTGCCTTCTGCTGCTTACTGCGCGCCAGGGCCTTCTTGTAGGCGCGGTTGAGCCCGTAGAGGGCGAGCAGGAAGCCGAGGGCCAATAGGCCGATGATCCAGGGGTTGTTCCGGTAGGGCTCGATGGCCTTGCCGAAATTCTCGGCCAAGTACGCCATACCCATGCCGCCGATCATGCCGCCCACCGAGATGGCGGCGATGATCTTGTAGCGGTGCAGGCCGAGGAGGGCGCCGAGGAAGGCGCCGCCGATCGCTCCGGTGCCCGAGACCGGGAAAAGGACGAACAAGACCATGCCGAGGATGGCGAAGCTGCGGATCCTGGGGAAGGCTTCGAGGAGGATGCCGGCGTTGTGCTGCACCTTCCCGAGTAGGTGGGCGGCGCTCTTGTTGGAGTAGAGCGCTTCGATCGAGTAGACGAGCAAGAGCACCGTGCAGGTGTCCATGATCCAGATGACCAGGCCGAGCTCGTAGAAGCCAAAGGTGGTTTCCGTCAGCGCCACGAGCGGCAGGAACTTGCCTAGGCCGAAGAAGGAGACCGAGACGTAGGCGAAGAGCAGCTTGGTGTGTTCGGGGGCGTAGATCATCCCGAATACGACGGCGCAGATCAGTCCACCGAAGAAGCTACCGAGAACGAGGAGCCGTTCCTGCCAGCTGGCGTCGAAGGACTTTGGGCAGCCGTGCATGGCCAAGGGTTCGGGGCCTTCGCTTGCTTGCGGCTCAGGGCTTGGCGAGGGGGTGGGGCGCGGGGCTTCCATGTGGAGGCGTTCTGGTATCGGAGAGAAGGGCGGCGGGCTGGCGGTCACCGGGCCGGCTACCAGGGCCTGTGTTTTCGGCCGCTTAGGGCCTAGGCACAAGAGGAGAACTGGGCAGAGCTGGCGATTTGCCTCAGCAGCCTGCTAGGCGGTCTGGCTTGAGATCGATGTCGTCGAAGCCGACCAGGCGGCCACTGGCCTCGTCCCAGAGCTTGAAACCAAAAGCACGCAGCGAGCCGAGCAGCGTCAGCGGCTCGACTTCTTGGAAGCGCGGGTGGGACTCGTGGCAGGCCTGCAGATGGTAGTTGGGGATCCGTGAGTCTAGGTGATGGATGTGGTGGAAGCCGATGTTGCCGGTGAACCACTGCAGCACGCGGGGGAGCTTCAGGAAGGCGCTGCCGCGGAGGGCCGCGGTCTCGAAGTCCCAATCCGAGGCTCGCTGCCAGTAGGCGCCATCAAACTGGTGCTGGGAGTAGAAGAGCCAGATGCCGATGGCTCCTGCCACCGCCAGGATCGTCAGCTGCAGGATCAAGAAGGGCAGGAAGCCGATCAGAAGGCTCCAGGCCGTGCCCCAGACCAGGATGAAGAGGGTCGTCCACCAGACCGAGCGCAGCTCTTCTGGCTTGGAGCCGGCTTTGGGAATGCGTTGCTCAAGCACGAAGAGGACGAGCGGCGCGATCAGAAGCAGGACGAGGGGGTTGCGGGCGACGCGGTAGGACAGGCGGCGCATGGGCTTGGCGCTTTTGTACTCCTCGACGGTCATCGTCCAGATATCGCCGACGCCGCGCCGGTCGAGGTTGCCGGTCGAGAGGTGGTGGGTGGCGTGCTCCTTTCGCCACTGCTCGAAGGGGGTGAAGCTCAGCACGCCGGTGAGTCGGCCCCAGAAGCGATTGGCGCGCCGCGAGGCGAAGAACGAGCCGTGGCCGCAGTCGTGGAAGATGATGAAGACCCGGACCAGGACCGCGCCGCTGAGTATCGCGATCGGGATGCTCAGCCACCAGGAGATCGTGACGGTCCATGCCATCAGGGCCCAGAGTACGAGGTAGCTACCGACCGAATCGATCAGTTGGCGGATGGCGCGGCCGCGATTGGGGCGCAGGTAGGGCGCAAGTAGCGGCCTCCAAGAAGCTAACGACATGCTCGTGCCTTGCCTTTCGACTCGGTGCCTCGTCCACAGGAGCAGGCTCAACCGGATACCGGGGGGGGCATGGAGCCTGAGGGGGGAAAGAGGATAGCCGCAACTGCGGTGGGAGCACCCCTTGTTCTGAGAGAGGGTGAGTGAGCCGCCGATGAAAGCGGCTCCACCCTTCGGGTCGATCGGCCGAGAAATCGCTAGGAGGAGCTGGTGCTGTGGGGACTTGCGGAGAGTTTCGCTGCTCCTGGTCCCCCCGAACTCAGGCCTGGTTGTTGCCGATATCGGTCCAGACGGATTCGACAAAAATTTCGTTTTCGCGGGCTTCGTGCGCGGCGAAGCGGGCCTTTAGCGATTGGATGCTCTCGCGGAGCTCGGGATCGTCGCCTTCGGACTTCCCTGCGCGGTCGATCAACTCACGCATGGTCTCGAGGAGCTGGCGGTGCTCTTCCTTGAGGCCCTGCAGGGTGTTTTCGAAGCGGGCCGACTGGGCCGACGCGGCCTGTCCAAGCTTGCTCAGCTGGGCTTCCTCGTCGGCAAAGTGACGCCCGAGTAGGGCCAGCAGCCTTTTGAGATACTCGAGGGTCTGTGACGGGTCGGTCGAGGATACGCAGTTGCTCAGCAGCTGGTCGATCTCGAGGTGGCTTTCGTGGATTCGTTTCTTTGAGATCTCGGGATCTGGCTTCGCAGTCATGGCTGGCTCCATGGGAGTGTCGGGGGCCGGCTCCGGAGAGAGGGCTGGATCCGACTGTGGGTCAGAAAGAAGGGCGCGGATCATATGCGGGGGGGCGAGCATCGTCGAGCTGGCCCAGGCATGCGGCCGTCGAGCCTTCTCCTCGCGGCTAGGATGTTCCTCCAAACTTGACCACGCCCGAGGGCAGAGATTGAATCGGGCCGGGGTGGATGCTCGCTGACTTCTTTTCCCCATCCGAGGCCAAGTGCGCCTCGTTCGTCGCGAGCAGGCAGCTACTGGAATCCAATCGGTCTCCTCGATGTCTAGTCCTTATCAACACGCCCTTGTCATCACCGGTGGCGCCAGCGGAATCGGCGCCGCCTGCGTTCGGGACGCTCTGAGCCGCGGCTGGCTCGTCGCCTTCTGCGACATCGTGCCGATCGCCTTGGTCCCGCCGGGGCTGCTGCACGACCACGCGGTCTACGTCCAGGCGGATGTGCGCGATGTGCCTTCTATGGAGAGCTTCCACAACCATGCCCTCCAGTTTTTTCGCGACCACAACGTGGGCGTGGTTCCGACCCTGAGCGTGGTGGCCTCCGCTGGCATCAGCCGCCGCGGCGATCCAGAGCAGGTCAAGCTGATGAAGGACATCAATGAGGGGGGCACGCTCAACCTTCTGTGGGCCTTCGCCAAGGAGATCGAGGAGGAGAAGGGGCTCTTCGTCAGCCTCAGCTCCATCGTTGCTGCCGAAGACATCGCGGTGAAGGGCGACGAGGAATACAAGGCCACCAAGCAAGAGGCCCTGCGCATCGCTACCGAAGAAGCTAGCGACACCCTCTCGGTGCGTGGCTTCGCCGTCGCCCCCGGCGCCATCGATACGCCGATGACCCGCCACGAGTCGATCTTCGCGATGCTGCTACTCGGGGCCGCCCAGGTCTTCGGCAAGCCGGAGCATCCTCTTCATTCCAAGGTGACCGAGCTGGCCGGGGTCCAGCCGGGAGCGACTTCGGCAGAGATCTTTGCCGGCCTGCTCGGCCCAGAGCTGGTGGAGGCACCCGACTTCGCCCGCCTGCGCCGCAAGATGGACTCCGATCCCGAGCTGGCCAAGTTCTCCAAGTGGTACATGGTCTACTCCAACGTCCGCGACGAGGACGGCAAGATCCATCCGCGACCCGAGCTCATCACCCGCGCCGCCGAAGTCCTGGCCCAGCTCGACGTCGTCCTCAGCCCCGAAGAAGTCGCCAAGCAAATGCTCGACCAGCTCGAGAGCGGCCAGCCCTACGAAGGCGGCCTCATGCGCGTCTACAGCCGCAGCGGCGACAACCGCATCACCGAACTCCTCGGCTCCTTCGCCGGCTGAGCCAGGCGCCAGCGGTCCCGGGGGCTAGGGTTCCCCCTGGGGGGCGCTTCGCGTGTCTTGGGAGGGCTGCCTCAGCAAATCCTCAAGGTTGACGCGCCGCTTCGGGCTCCCGATTCGGATCGCCTGCTTCCTCTACCGCACTAAGGGGACCAAGCGCACTAAGGGCACCAAGCGCACTAAGGGCGCCAAGCGCACTAAGGGCGCCATCCACGAGAGGGAGGCCACACGAGAATGTGGGTGGTGGGCAGGGCCGGATTTGAACCGGCGACCCCAGCATTTTCAGTGCTGTGCTCTACCAACTGAGCTACCTGCCCGCGCTGCCTCGGGGTGAGGAAGGGCGGAGATGCTAGTGAGGGTGTTCGGGGTGGTCAAGCCTTCGGCTGGAGATCCGCAGGGCTCAGGGGAGGGGGATTTGGCTGGCGGCGAGGGCGCTCTTGGCTTGTTCGCGGTCGCGCTTGATTTGGGCCTTGAGGGCGGTGGGGCCGGCGAAGCGTTCTTCGTCGCGGAGGCGGGCGAGGAAGGCGATTTCGAGTTCGCGGCCGTAGAGATCGCCTTGGAAGTCCATGACATGGACTTCGAGTAGGGGTTCGAGGCCGTCGCCGAAGCTGGGGCGCACGCCGAGGTTGGCGACGCCGGGCATCCAGACGTCGCCGATGTGGGTGCGCACGGCGTAGACGCCGAATTGGGGTAGGGCTACGCCGCTGGGGCTGAAGTTGGCGGTCGGGAAGCCGAGCTCGCGGCCGCGGCGTTCGCCGCTCAGGACTTGGCTCGTGAGGGAGAAGGCGCGGCCAAGCATCTCGGCGGCACGTTCGACCTGTCCGCTGGCCAAGGCGATGCGGATGCGGCTCGAGGATACGGTTTCGCCGTCGGGGAGGGTGACGGCTTGGCTACGTTCGGCACGGAAGCCGAGTTCGGCAAAGCGCTCGACCGTGCCTTCGCGGTCGTGGCAAATCGCCGAATCGAAGCCGAGGACCAGGGCCTCGCAGCCCAGGGCCTGGCGCAGGACCCGCTCGCCGAACTCCGCGGCGCTCATCGTGCGGATGCTCTCGTTGAAGGGGATGCGCACGACGGCGTCGATGCCGAGGGCCTCCAGCCTGCGGATGCGCTCCTGGGCTCGCTGCAGGGGCATGGGCGCGCTGCCACTCAGAAGGGCGTCGGGGTGTTCGAGGAAGCTCAGGACGATGGCGCGCCCACCGATTTCGGCGGCCAAGCGACGGGTGTGCTGGATCAGGCTCTGATGGCCCAGGTGCACACCATCGAAGACGCCGAGGGTGACGGCATTGGGGCCGGGATAGCTTCCGGGCTCGGGCAGCCCGGCGCTGAGCTTCTCCCCCTCCTCCTCGCTGTCGATCATGAGCCTGTGGGCTCGCTGCCGCTTTCGCGCTGGCGCCGGGCAAAGCGGGCCTCTAGCTCCTCGATCGGGATCTTCATCTTGATCCGGTCCGCGGGGCTGAAGCGGTCGATGAAGACGATGCCGTTGAGATGGTCCATCTCATGCTGGATGACCCGGGCCAAAAACTCCGAGGCCGGGAACTCGATCTCCTCGCCCTCCGGCGTCATCGCCCGGACGAGGATTTTCACGGCCCGCTGCACCTCGCCCTGGACGCCTGGGAAGGAGAGGCAGCCCTCCATGCCCCATTCCTTGCCCTTTCTCCGCACGATCTCGGGGTTGAGCAGGATCAGCTCCTGATCCTTCTCTTGGGGATCACCGGCCGGATTGAGGACCAGGATGCTCTTGGAGATGCCGACCTGCGGCGCCGCGAGGCCGACGCCACCGGTCTCATACATCAGCTTCAGCATCTCCTGGCCGGTCTTGACCCAGTCGTCGCCCGGGTCGCTGATGCGTTCCGCCTTTTTGCGGAGGATGGGGTCGGGGTAAAGGACGATCTGCATCGGGGCTCTCTCGGGCGATGGGGCTGGCGCCGGATTTTTTGGGGAAGCAGGGTAGTGCAAGACCTGGTTCCGGGCCAGAGCTAGGCTGCTAACTGCTTGCGGCTCTGATAGGGGCTCGCTAGCGTATTCCGCCCTTTCCGCCAGGATGCCGGGTTCACCGCGTACTGGCCAAGCCCGGATCCACGAGTCTGATGGACCTCTCCAAGCACCTGGAAAAAGCAGACGAAGCGAAGCGGCGGCGCAATTACCCGCTCGCTATCGGTCTGTACCAGCAGATCTTGGGCTTGGATCCAGACCAGGAAGATGCGCGACGCGGTCTGCGCGAGGCGCTCGATGGCAAGTTCGAGAACAAGAAGGGCGGCGGCCTCGCCTACGTGCAGGGCTCGCTCCTCCTGCTGAGTGCTTGGATCGCCAAGCTGAGCAAGTCCTACGCCGCCCGTGCCAAGAACCTAGAGAGCTTCCTCGCACTGGCGCCCGGGGCCACCGGGCCCAACCTCGCGCTCGGCGAGGCGCTGGCGAAGGGCGGCTGGTTCAAGTCCGCCTACGTCGTCTACCGCCACTTTGGCGAACGCGTCTCGGCGGAGGGCAAGGCCAGTAGCCGGGTCGAAGCCGCCTGTGATGCTTGGCGCAACGCCGGCGCCCTGGCGCGGGAGCTGAAGCGCCTCCCCGAGGCCTTCGAGTGCTACGAGCAGGCGCTTGGGCTCAACCCGCGCGACCAGGAAGCTCTGCGCGCGCGCAAGAACCTCGCGGCCGAAGGCGTGCTGGCCGAGACGGGTTTCGAGCGTGCGGAGTCGAGCCGCGACTTGCTCAAGGATCGGCAGCAGCAGCAGAAGCTCGAGCAAGAGCAGCGACTGCACCGCTCCAAGGATGAGATCGGTGCCGAGCTCGGCAGCCTCGAAGAGCAATTGCAGCAGAATCCCAAGGACTCCGCGCTGCTGCGCCAGGTTGGAGAGCTTCGCGCCAACGCTGGGGATATCGAAGGCGCTCTGGATTGCCTTGAGCCCCTGCGTCTTGAGGAGCCCGACGACTTCAAGCTACTGGTCCTGGTTGGCGACCTACGCATCCGCCAGCTCGACAAGGGGCTGGAGAAGGCGCGCCGACTCGGCGACAGCGACGGCGAAGAGCGGGTGAAGAAACAGGTGCTCCAGGTACGGATTGAAGAGGAGCGCAAGCGCGTGGCTCTGCATCCGACCGACCTGGCGCTGCGCTTTGCCCTCGGGGAGCATTTGATTGAGGCCGAACAGCTCGATGACGCGATTGCTGAGCTGCAGAAGGCGGTCAAGGACCCTCGCTACCAGGTGCGAGCCATGACCCTCTTGGGGCAGGCCTTCCGCCGCAAGGGGCTTGGCGACTTGGCGCGTTCGCAGCTGCAGAAGGCGCTGGACAGCGCTGGCCAAGACTCCGAGCTGAGCCTTGACCTTAACTACGAACTCGGCCTTTTGGCCGCTGAGGAAGGACGCACCGAGGACGCCCGCGCGCACTTCGGCCGCATCCTGGAAGTCGACATCCAATACAAGGACGTGAGCGAGCGAATGCAGTCGCTGGTCGGGTGAACCCACCAGGCGAGCGAGCCCGCTCTCGCGCCAGAGTCACGAGATTGATCTAAGAGTCCTAGAGCTATGCCCAACACGAAGAGCGCTGAGAAGCGCCTGCGCACCGACGCACGGCGCCGCCTGACCAACCAGATGAAGAAGTCGATGATGCGGACCTACGTCCGCAAGCTGAACGAAGCCGTGACTGCGGGCGACAAGGCGACGGCTGAGTCGCTGCTGCCGATCTGCTACAAGCGCATCGACAAGGCCGCAAAGGCCAACTGCATCCACCGCAATACCGCTGCGCGCAAGAAGTCGCTGCTGGCGCGCCGCGTCAAGGCGCTCGGCTGAGCGCCGACCCGCTGGATCGCATTACACCTGCTCGGTGAGAGACCTTGTGTTCCTGGGAGAGCGTGAGTCCCTGAGAGACTCCGTGTCCCTGAGATACCTTGTGCCCCTCCCCGCGAATCTGGTGCCGCCGCGGCTCCCCTGCGCGCAGGGAGCCGCGGCGGCACCAGTTTTTCGTTACCATCGCTCCCCCGGAACACGGAGCCCTCGCCATGACCGATCTCGATACCCAAAGCAGCACTGCTAGCTCAGCGAAGCCCTTCCCCTATCAGCCGAAGCACAAGCTGCGCTTCGTCACGGCGACTTCGCTTTTTGATGGGCACGATGCGTCCATCAACATCATGCGTCGCATCCTGCAGAGCAGTGGTGTCGAGGTGATCCATCTCGGGCACAACCGCTCGGCTCAGGAGATCGTCGATTGCGCGATTGAAGAGGATGCGCAAGCCATCGCCATCACCTCCTATCAGGGGGGGCACAACGAGTTCTTTCGCTACATCCGCGATCTACTCGTCGAGCGTGGTGCTGAGCAGGTCTGCATCTTCGGCGGCGGTGGCGGTGTCATCCTGCCGAGCGAGATCGAGGAGCTGATGGCCTATGGGGTCACCCGCCTCTATTCGCCTGACGATGGCCGCAAGCTCGGCCTGCAGGGAATGATCGACGACATGCTTGAGCGTTCGGACTTTGCCAACGGCAAGGACGCAAAAGCGATCGATCCGGCCAAGCTGACCCCTGCCGACAAGGGAGATATCTCCCGCCTCATCTCCGCTGCCGAGAACGATCCGGAGCAACTCGGCAAGGTCTTAACGACGCTGCGGGCGAAGGCGAAGCAGAGCGAGGCGCCGGTGCTCGGCATCACCGGCACGGGTGGTTCCGGTAAGAGCTCCTTCGTCGATGAGTTCGTGCGGCGTTTCCTCCTCGATCACCAGGACAAGCGCATCGCGGTGATCTCGGTCGACCCTTCGAAGCGGAGAACCGGCGGCGCGCTACTGGGCGACCGCATCCGGATGAACGCCATCCACCATGAGCGCTGCTACATGCGTTCGTTGGCGACGCGCCAGGCCAACCTCGCCTTGTCGCCGCACGTTGCCGATGCCGTGCAGATCGTCAAGGCCGCGGGCTATGACCTGGTGCTGCTAGAGACCTCGGGCATCGGTCAGTCGGACACTGAGATCACCGAGCACAGCGACGTTTCGCTCTACGCCATGACGGCGGAATACGGGGCGGCGACGCAGCTTGAGAAGATCGACATGCTCGACTTCGCCGATCTCATCATCATCAACAAGTTCGACAAGCGCGGCGCCCTCGATGCCCTCCGTGACGTTCGCAAGCAGTACAAGCGCAACCACAAGTTCTTCGACACGGCCGATGAGGAGGTCCCGGTCTTCGGGACCATTGCCAGTCAGTTCAACGATCCGGGGACCAATAAGGCCTACCAGGCCATCCTCGCCAAGATCGCGGAGAAGAGCGGGCGTGCGGAGTTCAAGTCGACGCTCGATCTGCCGACCGATGAGGAGGACAAGGTCTATGTGATCCCGCCGCAGCGCACCCGCTACCTGTCGGAGATCAGCGAGCAGGGGCGTGCCTACGACGAATGGGTGGACAAGCAGAGCGATATCGCCGCCAAGATCTACCGTCTGCGCGGCACGATCGAAGAGCTAGGCCAAGACTGTGACGCCGTCGTGCGCAAGACGCTCGCGGACAAGCTGCATGAACTCGAGCTGCAGCTCGACGGCGGGGCGCGTAAGGCGCTCGAAGACTGGCCGGCCAAGGCGGAGAGATACAGCGCCGAGGACTTCGTGTTCCAGATTCGCGATAAGGAGATCCGCATCGCGAACTACCACGAGTCGCTGAGCAACACGAGGATCCCCAAGATCGCGCTGCCCAAGTATCGCGACGACGGCGACATCCTGAAGTGGCTGCTGCGCGAGAACGTGCCCGGCGACTTCCCCTACACCGCTGGGGTCTTCCCGTTCAAGCGCGAGGGAGAGGATCCTACCCGCATGTTTGCGGGCGAAGGCGGCCCCGAGCGCACCAACCGCCGCTTCCATTACGTCAGTGTTGGGATGCCGGCCAAGCGCCTGTCGACGGCCTTCGACTCGGTTACGCTCTACGGAGAGGATCCTGACGAGCGCCCGGACATCTACGGCAAGGTCGGCAACGCCGGCGTGGCGATCTGCACCCTGGACGATGCGAAGAAGCTCTACAGCGGCTTCGATCTCTGCGACCCGAAGACCTCGGTGTCGATGACCATCAACGGCCCGGCGCCGATCCTGCTTGGCTTCTTCCTCAACGCCGCCATCGACCAGCAATGCGAGCTCTACATCAAGGAGCATGGACTGGAGTCAAAGGTCGAAGCGGCGCTCGCGGCCAAGTTCGACAGCAAGGGGCTGGAGCGGCCCTGCTACCAGGGTGAGCTTCCCGAGGGCAACGATGGCCTGGGCCTGATGCTCCTCGGCCTCAGTGGCGCCGACTTGCTGCCGGCCAAGGCCTACGCCGAGATCAAGGACAGGGCTCTGCGCGCGGTGCGCGGCACCGTGCAGGCCGACATCCTCAAGGAAGACCAGGCGCAGAACACCTGCATCTTCTCGATCGAGTTCGCCCTCAAGACGATGGGGGACATCCAGCAGTATTTTGTCGACACCGGGGTGCGCAACTTCTACTCGGTCTCGATCAGCGGCTACCACATCGCCGAGGCGGGGGCGAACCCGATCACCCAACTGGCCTTCACGCTGGCCAACGGCTTTACCTTCGTCGAGTACTACCTCTCGCGCGGGATGCAGATCGACAGCTTCGCACCGCACCTGTCCTTCTTCTTCAGCAACGGTCTCGATCCCGAATACTCGGTGATCGGCCGCGTCGCGCGGCGTATCTGGGCCAAGGCGATCAAGAACAACTACGGCGGCAACGAACGTAGCCAGAAGCTCAAGTACCACATCCAAACCTCGGGCCGCTCGCTGCACGCCCAAGAGATTGCCTTCAACGACATCCGCACGACCTTGCAGGCGCTCTATGCGATCTACGACAACTGCAACTCGCTGCACACCAACGCCTACGACGAGGCTATCACCACTCCGACCGAAGAGTCGGTGCGCCGCGCGATCGCGATCCAGTTGATCATCAACCGCGAGCTGGGCTTGGCGAAGAACGAGAACCCCTTGCAGGGCGCCTTCGTCATCGAGGAGCTGACCGACCTGGTCGAAGAAGCCGTGCTGACCGAGTTCGACCGCATCACCGAGCGCGGCGGCGTGCTCGGGGCAATGGAGACGATGTACCAGCGCGGCAAGATCCAAGAGGAATCTCTCTACTACGAGACGCGCAAGGAGTCGGGCGAGCTGCCGGTGATCGGCGTCAACACCTTCTTGTCTGCCGAGGGTTCGCCCTTTATGCAGCCTGAGGAGGTCATCCGCTCGACTGAGGAAGAGAAGCGCTTCCAGATTAACGCCCTACGGACCATGCAGCAGGCCAACGAGCTGGCGGCTGAAGAGAAGCTGGCGCAGCTTCGCGACGCTGCCGTGCATGGGAGGAACCTCTTCGAGCAACTGATGGAGGCGTGCAAGGTCTGCTCTCTGGGACAGATCTCGCAGGCTCTCTACGAAGTCGGCGGGCAATACCGCCGCAACATGTGAGAGGGAGGCTGGCATGGCTGGCGCAGAGCGTGTTGTCACACTGACCTGCTCGCATACCGAGATCGTCGCGGCTTTGGGCTGCGGGGATCGCATCGTCGGCTGCGATGCCGACAGTGATCAGCCAGCAGAGCTCGTTGCCTCCTTGCCTCGCGTTGGGCGTGATCTTGGTGTGGATCCCGAGAAGGTGGCCGCCCTCGATCCCGATCTCGTACTGGCATCCTTGACGGTGCCGGGGCACGAAAAGGTCGTGGCCCGGCTTGAGGCCAAGGGTTTGCCGTTCGTCGTGACGCAGCCGGTCTCGCTTGCCGATGTCTACGCGGATATCCGCCAAGTGGCTGGCCTGCTGGCGGTGGAGGAGCGCGGTGAGCGGCTTGTGCAGGAGATGCAGCAGGCGATGCCTGCCGTGGAGCGCAGTGAGAAGGATCGCCCTTCGCTGCTGGTTTCGTGGTGGCCGAGTCCGGTGATCGGGGCCGGTCGCCGCTCCTGGGTTCACGATTTGATCGAGCTTGCTGGTGGGCGAAACGCCAACGAGGACTGTCAGAAGGAGAGTGCTCCCCTATCTGCTGAGCAGATCTGCGCCCTGGCCCCCGAGCACTTCGTGATCTCTTGGTGCGGGGTACCCGCGGCGAAGTACCGGCCTGAACTCGTGCTGGAGGATCTTGCTCTGGCCGAAGTGCCAGCGGTAAGGAGGGGAGCGGTCCACTGCGTGAGCGAAGCCTGGCTCGGGCGCCCCGGTCCGAACCTGATCCATGGCTATCACGCGCTTCGCCAGCTGCTGGGCTGAGGGCTTTTTTCTGCCTTGCGGGGGAATTCTCTCCAGGGAGGCTTCGCAGGAGATATGCGAAGACCTAAGATTCGCTGCTCCGATTGTGTAGAAATCGGCGGGTTGCGCACTCTTGCGCCCCGAATCCCCTGCCTCGCGCTCTCTATCCGAGGAGCCCTCAATGCGCACAAGTATCTTTGCAGCCACTGCGTTGCTTGCCGTCGCTGCTACGGCCCAAAGCTCTGTCATCGTTCCCAAGTCCGTTGGTACCAAGGAAGGCAACGCCAACGTTTGGACGCCGGTTCGCTACAACCCGAGTCACACCCAGTGGCACGTCGCTGCCAGTGAGATTGGCCTGCGTTCCGCAGTCTGGAGTCAGATGGCCATGCGGCGTGATGGCCCCCGGTCGACTCCTTTCGTCGCCAAGACGATCGAGGTCGAGATCTGGATGAACAACAGCGCCAAGAAGCCGGGGCGCCTGAGCTACCGCTTCTCGGAGAACCTGAAGGGCGGGACCCGGGTCTTGAAGCGCAAGAAGGTCAACTTGACCGCGCCCAAGAAGCCGACGAGTGGCGCGGCGCCCTTCACTGAGGTCTTCAAGTTCGACACTAAGTTTGCCTACACCGGGATGACCTTGGTCGTTGACATGGAGACCTTCCACGCGAAGGAAATCGGCTACTGGTATGCCGATGCCCAGTCCTACAAAGTTACACAGGGCAAGGGCCCGGACTCCGGCGCCGCTTCCGTTGGCACCGTCAAGTGCCCGAAGAATTTCTACCAGAGCCGTGCCGGTGCCAACTGGCCGGGTGGCGCGATTGCCTACTACGGCTATTCCCGCGTCAAGGCCAACAGCGAGAAGGTCGGTTTCTTCGCGATAGGAAGGAGTCGCAGTGCCTGGGGCAGCCTGAAGCTTCCCTACTCGCTCAGCAAGGTTGGCGGCGTCGGCTGTGAGATCGCGACGAGCTTCGATGTCGCTCTCCCCATCAAGACCGACAAGACCCGCACCGATGGGTATGTCTATCTCGAACTCGACATCCCGAATGACCCGAACTTGGCCGGGGTGCAGGTCCATTCGCAGATGTTCGTGTCGGACAAGAGCTTCAACGCTCTCGGCTGGCGGGTATCGCGCCGTTACACCAATCAGATTGGCAAGAACGGTTACCTCGAAGATCGTCCCGGGCTGATGCTCTACAACTACTACACTCTCCCTAGCTACGACGTCGGCATCTACCGCCGCGACGTGCTGCCGATCGTCGAGTTCAAGTGAGCTGACGGAGTGCCGTCCTCTGGGCGGCACTGGTGGAAGGCGAGCCCCTGAGTGGATACTCCGCTCAGGGGCTCGCCTTCTGTACTGGCGCTCTCGCGCAGGAGGGAGCTTCTCTGTCTCTTGGCACAGCTTGCCAGGCAGGAAGACTCTGCCCGAACCCCCTGCCCCTTGCTGAACAGGCCCGTGCTGCTGCCGCCAGCTACGGATGCCGGGGCGGAACGCTGCTGGTCAATGCTCTGTCGACCAGCAGCATCGTCAGCAGCAGGATGCCGGTCGTACACAAAGACGCCTGACCGGGCCTAGCCCGGTCAGGCGTCTTTGGGCGCTGCTTGCTGCGAGCCTGGCTAGGAGACCAGGCCTCCTCGTGACTCGATCAGCTCGTGGCCCGATCAGCTAGTGACTCGATCAGCGGACCAGCAGGCGGGAGTAGCGGTAGTAAACCTCCAGGCAGAGCACGCCGATGGCTGTCGTGTAGACACGGCCGCCGTCCTCACCCCAGGCACTGACGGGGTCCCAGCTGCCCTTGAGGTGTCCCTGTTTCTGCTGTGTCTTGACGAGAGCGCTGATGAGGTACTTCTGCCATTGCTTCCAGTGGGACTTGCCGATCTGGAACATCGCATAGCTACCGTAGTACCAGTAGTAGAAGTCGATGCTGCCGTCAGAGGTGTTCCACACCGGCGGCTTACGCAGCATGGTGTCGGCGGCGGTGAGGATGACCTTGTGATCTTTGCTGTCCGGATCTTGCCCGAGGAAGATTCGGCAGAGTGCGCCGACCGCAGTTAGCGACTCCGTCTTCGATGCCGGGAACTTGTCCATGAGCTCTGCCTTACGGGAACTCGGCTCGCCACGCTTCATGTAACCGGCCTGGCCGGTGCTGGGGTCGGTGACCTCCTCGAACCAGGCTTCGGAGAACTTCAGTGCGTCCTTGTCGATCTTGAGACCAAACTCACCGGCCGACTTGAGAGCAAAGACCATCCAGCCGGTCACCGAGGTGTCGTTTTGCCCATCTTGTGGGAAGTAACGCCAGACCTTGTAGGGGTTGCGCGCCCTCTGGATGTAGTTGATGGCCTTCTGGGCCCTCGGGCGCAGGATGGGGTTTTTCGCCGACAAGCCATAGGCCTCGATCAAGGCCAGCGAAGCGATCGCGTGGTTATACATGTAGGTGTGACCGCTCTCTTGACCGATCAGACCATCTTCCTTGCTCTGCTGCTTGGTGAGCCAGAGGACGCCCTTCTTGACGACGTCCTTGTAGACGCCGCCACGCATGTTCGAGCCGTCGCCCAAGAAGGCGAGTAGGGCCAGGCCGGTGACGCCAACATCGTTGACCGGGTTGCCGGCGCCGCCGCAGCGGTCGTCACCAGGGCAGTGCTTCATGAACTCGGAGGTGCTCCACTTGCCGTCATCGTCCTGGTGGTTCTTGAGCCACTCCAAGCCGGCCTTGATCGACTCGGCGGTCTGACGACCTCCCCGGCCCTTCAGGCGGCCGCGTCCACCTCTGCGTCCACCGAATTTGCCGCCGGCGCCGCCACCAATTCCGATCACGTCGTTGGTGGAGTCGGACTCGAGGGCGCTGTCGACCTCCTGCTGTTCGTCCATCTCCTCGATGTCGTCGGTGACGTCTTCTTCTTCGACGACCTCAGCGTCCTGAAGAGGAACCTCCTCAGGCACCTCTTCCTCTTCTTCCTCTTCTTCTTCCTCCTCTTCCTCTTCGATCTCCTCCTGCTCCTCGATCTTTTCTTGCTGGAAGACCGTCTTGGTTTTCTTCAATGCGGGCTCGCCCTTGATCGACCACAGAATGAGGCCGAAAAGCACGTGCACGGCGATCGAGAGCGCGAGCCAGGGAGCGTGGCGGAGCTGATCCGCCATGACTTCCTGGAAGCTTTGTTCCTGCTCCCAGATGCGAGGAGTCGTACTTTCCACTTGGATCTGGGTCGGGTCGAAGTGTTGCTGATCCATTGCGATTTCTCCTTCGCCGTCACGAAGGCTGGAAGGTTGGCAGGGCTCACCGATTCTATGGTGGGAACTGCCTCAAATTGGTGCTTTGGGACGGTCGTCCCGGTGGGGCGGGCCTCTCAGAGCACGTTCGAGCAGCAGCTAGGTAGCGCCTAATTTCGAACGCGCCGGTGCAACGCTAGCCCCTCCGCAAAGGTTCAACCGAAGCTTAGCTTCGGGGGAAACTCAACTGGAGGGCCGTCGCCCGGCTGCTCGATGATGCGGGGTCCGCAAGATCGAGGGCGAGCCAGGATACCTGAGCTGGGCCCTGCTGCACCAGTATTCCCAGGCTTCAGTGCTTACGTAGCCGGGAGAAAGTCTCTATCTCCTCGGGCCAAATCTGGGCGTTGCGCAGGAGCTTGGTCAAAAGCCCCCGGCGCAGGCGCAGCTCCTCCCTCTCCAGGAGGCGGTTCCGGATCAGCTCCTGCACCCTGCGGCTGGCAAAGGGCTTCTGCTCCTCCTTGCTAAGGGCGCTTCGCAGGACGATCCAGCGCTCGTTGCCCGCCGCCAAGGGCTCCGAGACCACTCGCGCCGGGCCCTCGGCGAAGAGGAAGTCCAGCAGGTCCTTGCGCAGGCCGTCGCTGGGGCTGGCGTCGAGTTTCTCGATCTGGGCTCCCGCTTTTTCCGCCAGGCTGCGGGCGGCTTCTGGGTCCTGGGCGGCGCGGAGTTTGTCGGCCAGGGCCTGGGCCCGGAGGTCCAGGGCCTGGTTCTCCTCCCTGTCGCGGATTCGGATCCGTAGCAGGAGCCCCTTGGCACGGGCTGGGGTGCGGAATTCTTTTTGGTGCTTCCGGTAGTAGCTCAGGATCTGCCGGGGCCGGATGAGCAGGTGGGCCCGGCGCTCGAGCCGGACCATGGTCTCCTGCATCACGATGCTTTGCAGGGCCTTCTCGCGCATCTCGTTTTCGTACTCGCGGAAGTCGAGGCCCTGCTCCTCCAGATTCTTGAAGAAGGCGGCGTTGCTGCCGGCCTGGTCCTTCTCTCTCTGGATCAGCATGTCGACGTGGGACTGGACGCGGGAGGCCATGCTGGCGGGGTCGCTACCGAGGGTCTTCGCATGCTCGGCGATGATCATCGACTCGACGCGCTTGGCGAGGGGGATCCAGAGTGCCAGGCGCCGCATTTCCTTGCCCAGCTTGCCGCCGCCCCGTTTGGCAAGGTCCGCCTGCAGGTGGGCGAGGTAGCGCTCGTAGCTGGGCCGGATCACGCTGAAAGCCACGGCATCGCCGCCGACCATGCCCACACATTCGTCGACGAGGACCCAGGAGCGCGCGGCTTTCTGGGCGGGGTCGAGGGGGCCCTGGCCGCTTTGTGCCGTTGCCGCGCCCAGGAGGCCTAAGCCGGCGAGTAGCAGCATTCCGGTCCTTGCACGAGTCATCGCTTTCTCCCATTGCGGCGGCGGCGTCGCTTCTTCGAAGGGCCGAGTGTCGACGGCGCCTGCTCTCCGAGCAAGGCTGCAAAGAGGAGCTCGAGCACTCGTTCCGGGGAACAGGCCTTCTCGGGGATCATCAGGTGGGTCTTGCTGGGCTTGACCGGGCGCACGTCGTTGAAGAGTTCGAGCCAGCGACCCTGGGGGCCGCGACCGGGGTCATGGCTGAGAATCAGGCGGTCGGGTGGCATGAAGCGAGCGCCCGTCATGCTGCGGGACGCGAGCTGGTGCTTGACCAGGAAGATGTCCAGAAGGTTGCGGGCAGGGCGCGGCAGGCGACCGAAGCGATCTTGCAGCGAGGCGAGGATGCGGTTGTAGGCCTTGGCATCGACGGCCTCGTCGAACTCGCGTAGTAGCCCGAGGCGCAGGGCCTCGTCGTCGATGTATCCCGAGGGGATGTAGGCGTCGACGCCGAGGTCGACGTCGACCTGGCGGGAGACCGTGAACTCGGGCAACTCGGCCAAGGGCTGCTCGGGGTCGCTGCTGCGCGCGACGGCGGCTTGGAGCAGCTTGCAGTACATGTCGTAGCCGATAGCGGCGATGTGCCCGCTCTGCTCTGGCCCCAGTAGGTTGCCGGCGCCACGAATTTCGAGGTCACGCATCGCGATCGAAAAGCCCGAGCCCAGCCCGCTGAAACGCTCCATCGCTTGCAGGCGCTGCTTGGCCTGGGCCTTCATCGGGATCGCCGGGTCGATCAGCAGGTAGCAGTGTGCGTGGGTGATGTCGCGACCGACGCGGCCGCGTAGCTGGTGCAGATCGGCGAGCCCGAACATGTCGGCACGATCCACCAGGATGGTGTTCGCCCGCGGGATGTCGATGCCCGAGCCGATGATGGTCGTGGCGAGCAGAACATCGGCGGCTCCGGAGAGGAAGCTCTGCATGTGCTTGAGGAGCTCTTTTTCGCTCATTTGCCCGTGCCCGGTGGTGATGCGGGCTTCGGGGACGAGGTCCTCGAGCTCGGTGCGCACCCGTTCGAGGGTCTGCACGCGGTTGTGCAAGAAGAAGACCTGGCCGCCGCGTTGGAGCTCGTGGAGTATCGCCTGGCGCAGGATCTGACGGCTTCGTTCGACCACCTTGGTGGTGATTTCCAGGCGGCCTGGGGGAGGGCTAGCGAGGGAGCTGATGTCCTTGATGCCCAGTAGCGACATGTGCAGCGTCCGCGGAATCGGTGTCGCGGTCATCGTCAGCACGTCGACGTTGGCGCGCATCTGCTTGATCTTTTCCTTGTGCGCGACGCCGAAGCGCTGCTCTTCGTCGACGATCAGCAGCCCAAGGTCTTGGAAGCGGACCTTCTTGCTCAGCAGGGCGTGGGTGCCGATGAGGATGTCGATGCTGCCCTTGCCTAGCCCCTCGATGATCTCGGCCTTGGTCTTGTTTGTTTGCAGGCGGGACAAAACTTCGACCCGGATCGGGAAGGAGGCCATGCGGTCGCGAAAGGTGCGGCCGTGCTGCTCGGCCAGCAGCGTGGTCGGAACCAGGACGCAGACCTGCGATCCCGCTGCCGCGACCTGCACCGCGGCACGCATCGCCAGCTCGGTCTTGCCGAAGCCGACGTCCCCGCAGAGCAGTCGGTCCATCGGCTGCTCGTTGGCGAGGTCGCGCCGGATCTCCTCGCTGGCCTTGGCCTGATCCTCGGTGTCCTCGTAGGGGAAACTGTCGATGAACTCGCTGATGATCGGGTCGTCGGCCGGGAAGCTCTGAGCTCGGCTCTGTGCACGATCGATCTGAATCTGCAGCAGGTCCGCGGCCATGTCGCGCAGCGCTTGCGCCACCTGCGCTTTGCGGCGGCCAAAGGCCTTGCTGCCGATCTTGTCGAGCTTGGGCTGGGTATGGCCGCCGGCGCCGACGTATTTCTGCACCAGGTCGATCTTGGAGACCGGGACCAGGACTTCGGTGTTGCCGGCGAAGGCCAGGCGGAGGTGGTCCTCTTCGGCGTCCTGGCTGCTGCGGGTCGTGCGCTCGACCCCGACGAACATGGCTACGCCGTGTACGGCGTGGACGACGAGGTCGCCGACGCTGAGTTCGAAGAAGCTGTCGATGGCGCGACTGGCGATCCGGTGCCTGGGCTTGCCCTGGACGCTGCGGCGGCGGGCGACGCCGGTGCCGAAGAACTCTCCGTGGCCTAGGACGAGGACATCGAGTTCGGGCACCCGGAAGCCGCGTGCAAGGCTGCCGACGCAGACGTCGAGTGGCGTGTCGCGGCCGCCGCTGCTCTCCTTGGCGATACGCAGCAGCCGCTGCGCTTCGGCCTCGCTGCGCAGAACCACCAAAGGGCGATCGCTGCCGCGAGTGAGGGCGAAGATCCGGCCGCTGAGCTCACCGCTTTCGACGGGGGTCGCCGGTGGCGGCGAGCAGTTTAGGGGGATGGAATTTGGCTGCGGCAGCGTCGAAAGCGAGAAGGCGCGGAAGCTCTTTAGGCGCTGCTGGAAGGCCGCGACCGGCGCCGAGACCGTGCCGCTGCGCAGGGTGAAGCGCGAGAGCTGCTCCTCAAAGCGCACAGGCTCGATGACGACGAGGATGCTCTGCTTCGGGTCGAGTAGATCGAGGGGGTAGCAGAGCTCTTCTTGGGCCGCAGCTTTGTTGGCCTCGCCGATGGCGATGACCACTTGGGGCAGGGTCTCGATGGAGCACTGGGCTTCGGGGTCGAAGCGGCGTAGAGACTCGACTTCTTCGTCGAAGAACTCGATACGCAGCGGCTTGCTTTCACCTAAGGGCCAGAGGTCGAGGACGTCGCCCCGTTGCGAGATCTCTCCTGGGCGCAGCACTTGCGGCATGTGACGCAGGCCGCTGCTGTGCAGCTCCTCGAAGAGCTTGCGCGGCTCATGTTCTTCGCCGACGGCGATGCGGAAGCGCCGCACCCGCCCCTGGCTCGGCGGCGCCACCGGAGCCATCAACGCGCTCATGTCCATGAGCAAGAGGCCATGTCGATCCAGGCCCTGGAGTATGGTGCGGCGGCTGGCGAGAGACGCCATCTCGGGCACTTGCAGCTCGTCGACCTCCAGCTCGGGGAGGAGGCTCGGGGCCGGGCGAACGACGCTTTCGGGGCTCCATAGCCGCAGATCCTCACGCCATTCGTCGCACTCGATCTCGTCGGAGCAGAGCACCACGATGACCGAGTCGCTCTCCTCGCGAAGGGCGGCGACGCAGAGGCTTTTTGCTGAGCCGGAGAGTCCGGAAAGAGCGGCTGGGGCGCCGGGCTCTGGCCACAGCGGGACCTGGGCGTAGGCGTCGCTGAGCGCAAAGCGCTGCCGCAGCTCGATCGGCGACCAAATGGCCTTACCGCGCCGCTTTCTGCCTCTCTGGGCCTTGCTCAACGGGCTGCTCAGTTGGCGTTCTTCTTCTTGCTCGCCTTCTTGGCGCGCTTCTTCTTCTCTGCCGACATGCGGGCCTCGTCCACCTTCTTGGTGTCCTTCTCGGAGGCCAGCAGCACTTCAAGGGCTTCGCGGGCAGCAGCCTGGGATGCCAGCTTCTTACTCGATCCCTCGCCCCGGCCGATCGCATTGCCCTGGACCCGCACCTCCATGGTGAAGGTCAGGTTGTGGCCCGGGCCGACTGAGCTGACGACGCGATACTCGGGGAGGCCGAGCCGGAGCCTCAGGCTGTGGTGCTGGAGCTTGGACTTAGAATCCTCGAAGGAGTCGTTCGCGTCTTGCTTGCTCTCGCTGCCAGAGGCTTGGGGGGACTCCTTGTCGCTCCTTGCCGCCGGGGCTTCGGCCTCCGTCGGCTTCTTCTGGGGCGCTGCTGCGTCGCTCTTTGTGAGCACCTCGCGGATGACGAAGTCCTGGGCCGCTTCGAGGCCACCGTCCAAGAAGATCGCCCCGATCAGCGCCTCGAGCTGGTCCCCGGCCATGTTGGGGGTTGCGCTCAGATCTTGGCCCTTGCCGGTCAGGAGCAAGGGGCCGAGCTGGAGCCGGGCGGCGACCGCCGACAGCGCTTCACCCGAGCAGAGCGCCGCTCGGCGCCGGCTGAGTTCGCCTTCGTCGACCTCGGGCAGCCCTTCGTACAAGAACCAACTGGCCAGCAAGCTCAGGACGGCGTCGCCGAGGAACTCTAGCCGCTCGTTGCTGGCGTAGCCTTGGTTGCGTGCCGAGGCATGACAGAGGGCTTGGGATAGGAGCCGCTGCTCCTTGAAACGGTATTGCAGCCGCTTTTCGGCGAGCGCCCGGCGTTCCTCGGTGACGGGAAGTGAGTCGGCGTTGGGCTTTGACATCAGTGCGAGAGGGGCAGCGGGTGAAGATCGGAAGCCTAGCAGGACGTAGATAAAGTCGCGCGGGAGGAAAGCACCCTCATCGATGCCCAGCTGGCGCCTTCAAGGCTCGACGACTCTGTGGTTTCGCCGGCCTTTTCTGAAGCCATGTTTTCGGTCGACCCGGTGTAGGCCGCCCCGATTTCGGATACCAATGGGACGCCGGAATTCGGCTCGCTACTGCTCACCGGACCTTTTCTACAGTCTGCTAAGCGACGAGCGGCAAGAGACCTGGGGGATCATGCTTCGGGAGCAGCGTGATGGCCAAAAAAATTGCGGAAGGACGGAAAAGGGTGTGTTCGCAGCCTGCGATCTGACGGCTTGTGGAATTCCGGTGACTTCTTCATGCTCGAAGGCGCCGAAAGCTTGCGATTGACGCTGCCCTTGGCAAACTGCTCAAAACCCGGAGCAGCGTGTATTCCCTCGCACGCTGCTGAGCTTCGCCCCTCCTGCCATAGTTCCACGCATGTTCGAAATCGCGCTCCGTTTGTGTCGGAACGAGGAGACCCTAGCCGGTGAACTGCGCATCCCGGACGCGAATGGGCCCAGGCCGGCTCTGCTCTTCGTCCCGGACATCCTGCTCTCGCGCCGACACGGTTTCTATCCGTGGTTCTGCGAACGCCTAGCGCAGGAGCGCTTGGTTTTGTCTCTGGATGCCGGCCACGGTGGCTATGGGGAGACCGAGGGCCGTGCCCAGGGCTGCCTCCCAAGCTTTGATAAGCAGCGAGCGAGCGAATACCTGCTCTCGCGCGAGCTACAGGATCTGGTCCACGTCGTGCGCTCCCTGGCGCGGGGCGATTTGGATGAGCGGGCGCAATGGGACGGAAAGCATCTGACCCTGGCCGGGCATGGCAAGGGCGCGGCGATTGCCCTGCACCTCTACCGGCGTTTGATGGTCGAAGGCTATCCCGTCTCAAGCGTGCTGCTGCTGTCCCCGCCCGCCACGCTGGTGCGCGAAGGGATCCTCGGGGATCGCTTGCGGATTCATGTGCCTGCGGACCCGGGTACCGACCAGGGCGATACCGATGTCGTGCTCGGCTCCGAGTTCTTTTCCGACGCACGAGAGTTGGCAGAGATGGCGACCTTGTCGGAGTTGATGAGTTCTTGCGAAGCGCCGACGCTCCTCCTTTGCGGCGAAGAGGATCCTGTCTTTGGCATCAATGAGGCGGAGCGCCTCTTGCGCGTGGGGCACACGGAAAAGGACAGCCTGCTGGTCGTCGAGATGGCCGGGCACCACTTCGGGGCGGCGCATCCCTTCGAAGGGCCGACAGCGCCGTTGCTCTATGCGGCTGAGCAATGCGAGCACTTCCTTTCAAACTGCGAGCGGGAGCAGTCCGATGGCCCTGGGGACGCCTCGGATGCGCATGCGATCGGTTGACTCGCGGAAGCGCTAGTTGGGGGCCGCTAGTCGGGGTCAGCTACTGGGCCCCGCTTACTGGGCAAGGTGCTTGCCGGTCTTCACGGGCATAGGGCCCGTCGACAAAGCCGCCGCGCGCAGCCACTTCTCATCGAGCTGCTCCTCTACGCGAGCTCGCCACAGTTCATGCTCCTTCGCCGCTGCGCCAGCGCCGCTGAGTTCCACCCGGACATACTCCCGAGAGAGCCCGGCAGGCGCAGCTCCAGGTCCTGGCTTGGCTTCCACCAGCACCTCCACTTCGCGTCCGATTTGCCGGGCGAGGAAGGCCCGGCGCAGCTCGACTTCGAGCTGATGCAGCGAACGGCTGCGTGCCTGCTTGACCTGTGGCGACAGTTGTTTGGCCATGCGGGTCGCCGGCGTGCCCTCGCGTTCGGAGTAGGTGAAGACGTGGAGATACGATAGGGGGAGTGAGGCGACGAAGGCCCGGCTCTGTTCGAAGCAGTCCTCGTCCTCGCCGGGGAATCCGACCATCACGTCGGCACCGATTCCCGCCTGCGGAAAGCGCGCGTGGATGCGGGCGATCTTGTCGGCATAGAACTCCGGGTCGTAGCCGCGGGACATCCTGCGGAGGATCCTCGCGTCGCCGTGTTGGAGCGGCACATGAAAGTGCTCACAGAAGCAGCTTGCCGACTCGAGGGCATCGAGTAGGGCCTCGGTGACGGTAGCCGGCTCAAGGCTATTGAGCCGAAAGCGTAGCGGCAGCTCCAGGGAGTCGAGGCGGGACACCAGCTCGGCCAGTCCTTCGGGATTGCCGCGGTCATGACCGAAGCAGCCAGTATTGACGCCGGTGAGAGCAATCTCCCGATAGCCGATCGCCGCCAGGCTCTTGGCCTCGATCAGCACCTCTTCGATCTCGCGGCTGACGCTGATGCCACGGACGCTGGGGATGATGCAGTAGGTGCAGTGCTCGTTGCAGCCATCCTGGATCTTGAGCGTGGCGCGGGTGCGGCCGGTTCCGGCCGGGGCCTTGCCGTGTGAGAGGAAACTCTCAGTGAGCGGTGTTTCGCGGGCGATGGCGGCTCCTTCCCAGAGATCGCCGGCGAGGCGGCGGTCTTCTGCTAGGCGCAGCAAATGCTCGATCAGGGCGCTTTTCTCGCTGTTGCCGAGCACCAAGTCGACGCCTTCGAGGGCGCGCAAGCGCTCGGGATCCCTCTGGGCATAGCAGCCGGTGACGATGACGGCGCCGTCGCTGGGCTTGCGCCGCACCGCGCGGCGGACGATCTTGCGCGATTCGGCGTCGGCGAAGCCGGTCACCGTGCAGGTATTGATGACGTAGACCTCGGCCTGCTGGTCGAAGGGCACGGTCTGGTAGCCGTGTTCGGCGAACTGTCCGGAGAGGCACTCGGCCTCTTCGAAGTTGACTCGGCAGCCGAGGGCGTAGAAGGCGACGCGTCGGCGGCCGCTGACCGTCTCGGATGCTCTCAGGCTCTGGCGCTCTTGGTTCATGGTCTCGGTTCCGTTCTCTGCGGCGCCAGTTGCATGGATCTTCCTATCAGCCGTTGGTTGCGCTGGCGGGAAGCACGAATCAAGGGCGGCACGATAGCGGCGGCTCAGCTGCGGGCGTAGCGCATCCTTTCGTGTCGCTCGGTGGCGCGCTCCAGGCGTTGTAGCTGCTTGGGAGTTAGTCCCGAATCTCGCAGCGATTCGAGGAACTCTCGTGGGGTTTGCTCGGGAGCTCGTGGAAGCCCCAAGCGCCGCAGGCAGCGCTCGTATTCCTGCACGCCCGCAGGCAGGGCCCTGCGCCGGCGCAGCCGGGCGAGTAGGAGTAGGAGGAGTCCGATCAGAGCCAGGGAGAGCAGCGGGCGACTGCGAACGAAGCGTCCGGCCTGCCTGGGCAGGGCGGCGAGAGCGGCCAAGAGCTTTGAGCGCCCGCTGCCGTCATAGTTGGTCAGACCCTGCCACCAGGACGAGAACCGGGCACTGAGCGCCTCGTGCCAGGAGAGCTTGGTCGGGCTGTCCTCGCGAGTGGTGCTGGGCGTGGGGTCGAAGAGGATGACCCCGCGCGCTTCTTCGAGAATCTCGACCCAGGCATGGGCATCGCTGCTCTGGACGATGACCGTCGTCTTCTGTGGGTCGGGGTCGTCGATGGCAAAGCCCCGGGCGATACGGCAGGGGACGCCTTCGTTGCGCAGGAGCAGGACCAGCGCGCTCGCAAACCACTCGCAGTGAGCGCCCCCGCGGCCGGCGAGGAAGTCTTCCCAAGTCGCAGCCGCTCCGGGCTGGCCGGGAAGCGCATAGGGGGCGCTGCTAGCGACGAAGCGGCAGAGCGCTTGCCAGCGCTCCAGGCCCCTGGGTATGCCCCGCACGGCATTGCGAGCATCCTCTGCATAGCGGAGGAACTGCGGCGGCATCTTGCTGATGTCGAAGTGGGAGAAGCGCTGTGCCTGCCGGGCGAATCGACGCGCATTCCGCTCGCCGGCCTGCGCCGATCCGGCTCCGAGCTGCAGTGAGTAGCGGCGGCTGCTGCGGGCGCGGGCACCGCTACGGGCGAGGGAACCGTCCACCAGTGCTCTGATTTCCAGGGCGACGGCTCGGCTTTCGAAATGGACCACCCGAGTCGCCATCGGCATCAGCACCCAGGCGCTGTGGGGCTGCAGTTCTTCGACGCTGATGCTCGGGGTGCCCGAAGGCTGTCCCCGGAACCAGCTGCGGCCTTGGCGGCGCCACAGGGCTTTTGGTGGCAGCTCGGCTCCGCTTTGGGGATGGCGTGTCCGGCGCCAACTGCGCCCGACGAGGCGTTGGTCACTGACCGCGCGCCAATAGCGGGGCAGGGCTTCGCCACGCTGCCGCGTCAAACGAAGCACCGGCCAGGACTGATTGGGGTCGATCCGTTCGCGGTCCAGGTCTCCGTTGTCTGCGAGCCCCACCGCTCGCACCTGATGCCCCTGTTCGAGATATTCCGCGACGAAGCCCTGCCGCTGGAAGTCGCGCGGCAGTAGGACGAAGGCGATGGCCGTCAATGCTAGGCAGGCGAGGGTCGGCTTGAGGATGCTCTTCGCCAGCCGGGTGATGGTGGTCGCGCGGCCCAGGAGCTGTTGTTGGAGCGAGAGAAAGAGGGCCGGGAAGAAGAACAGGAGCACCAGCCCGAAACGCAGCTCCTGGCTGAAGAAGCTGGTGACGATCGCGATCAGGAAGGCGTTGAAGAAGACCAGGTCCGGTCGCTGCTTGGGGCCGAGGTTGTTGAGTAGGTGCACCTGACAGAAAGCGGCGAGGAGGAGCCCGTCCTCGAGCATGGTCTGCACGCCGTAGCGCTGTGCTCCGAGTAGGAGCATGCCGCAGAGAGCGAGCACGGCGCTGTTCCAGATCGAGCGGTAGAGCCAGTGATTGCGTCTGCGAGCGAGGAGGGGCGAGCAGAGGGTCAGGGCATAGAGCCCAAGCATCGGCAGCAGGGAGACGGCGCCGGTGACGTGGACGCAGAGGAGGTTGGCCAGCACCAAGAGGCGAATCGGCAGCTCGTTAGAGGGCGCTTCAGACACGGAGTTCCTCCTGCCGCTGGGCGGGCAGCTGCAGGGTCTCCGGCGAATTCGCAGGCGGCGCCTGCGCCTCCGGCGGTAGGCAGTCCAGCTCGGCGAGCAAGCGTTCGAGCTGGCTCCAGGTCTGGTGATCTTGGCCGTAGGTCGCGAGGCTGCCTTGGGTGCCGAGGGTAAGGGTCTCGTTGTTGGCCTGGCGTTGCCGGGCCAGGCTCATGATCAAAGAGAGAGCATCCTCGAGATCTCCTTCGCCGCAGCGCCGGTCGAGGACGACTTCGCTGCCTGGGCGCATGAGCTGTTCGCGATCTTTGACCACGAGGTCGCCGCGGCGTGCTGTCGCCCGCCAGTCGAGGCGGAGTGGGTCATCACCTTCGCGGAAGTCGCGGACGCTGCTGGGCTCTCCGAGTCCGGGCTCTGCGATCGGGGTACCGAGCAAGTCGTCCAGGCTCTGGCCGCGCAGGTCGTTTTCGACTTCGTAGGGGGAAGGAGGTGTTACCAGCTCGCCGGGTTCAGCAAAGATGCGGCGGCTGCGAAACAGCCCGAAGGGGTGCCGGGACTCGAAGACGATGCGCTGCCAGCGGAGTATCCCCCGCTCCTGTCCGGGTAGTTCTAGCTTGAGCTGGCGAGCTTCGTCATGTGGAAGCGGAACCTTCAGAGTATCCTCTTCGCCCTCGAGGAGGATGCTGACGCCGAGCAGAGGGCGTGCGCCGTTGATCTCCAGGCGCAGCTTGCGTGCTTGTCCTGCCGGCGCGTTGGGTGTGCGCAGGCTGACGAAGCGTAGCTTGCTCAGGCTGCGGGCATTGCTTAGCAAAGCGACGACGCCGAGCGCCGCGCCGGAGACCAGCATGGCAAAGGCAAGGTTTTGGTAGGGCGCGGCCAGGAAGGCGCCCCAGAGGATGCCGTAGAAGACGAGGCCTTTGGCTCCCATCGCTGTTGGTCGCGGCAGCTTCAAAGCTCGACAGGAGTGCGGTCTAGGACTTCGCGCAAGAGGGGGCGGGCGTCACCGCCACCATGCAGGAAGATCCGGTGGCCCAGCACCGGGTCTGCAAGCGCCTTGAGGTCGTCGGGTAGGACGTAATTGCGGCCGTGTACGAGGGCTCGGGCTCGGCAGGCGCGCAGCCACTGCATCGCAGCACGGGGACTGGCGCCGAGGAGGATGCTCTCGTGTTCGCGGGTGGCGACCGCGACGCGGTAGGCATAGCGGGCGATGGCCTCTGCCAGCTCGACGTCGAGGACCGCGCGCTGCATTCGTCGCAGCTCTTTGAGTTCGAGGATCGGTGCTAGCTGGTCCAGGAGTTCTTCTGGGTTGCTGCCTTGGTAGAGCGCTAGCTCCTGGGCCTCGTCCGGGTAGTCGAGCTCGATCCGGACGAGGAAGCGGTCGAGGGCCGCTTCTGGCACCGGAAAGGTGCCGTGGAATTCAATGGGGTTGCGGGTGGCGAGGACCAGGAAGGGCTCGGCGAGGCGCCGGCTTTGCCCCTCGACCGTGACCGTGCCGTTCTCCATCGCCTCCAGCAGGCAGGACAGGGTGCGCGGGCTGGTGCGGTTGATTTCGTCGGCGAGGACGAAGTTGGCGAAGAGCGGGCCCTCGACGAAGTCGAACTGTCCTTCGCTCGGCCGCCAGACCAGGCTGCCGATGATGTCCGACGGCATCAGGTCGTTGGTGAACTGGATGCGGTGGAAGCTCCCGTGCACGCAGCCGGCGAGGCTGCGGGCCAGCAACGTCTTGCCGATGCCGGGGATCCCTTCGAGCAGGGCATGGCCGCGCGCGAGGAGGGTGACCAGGATGGGCTCTAGCAGCTCGTCTTCGATGGCGACCAGGCGCTGGACGCTCTCACGAATCTGAGTGAAGGCGCGTTGGGCTTCGAGCATCGCTGCGGTGCTGGTCACGGGCTGCTTGTTCCTTCGGGGCCGCGCGCCAGGCGCGGCTCCCCAGTAGAGATCGCCACTGGGGAGATCGGTCGCCAGCCGATTCCGGCTCAGACCGGAGTGATCCACTCCTTGGCACGGGGATGAGCGCCGCGCACCAAGGAAAGGTATTCCTTCTGCAGCTGCTGGGTGATCTCGCCGGGTGCGGTGCGGACTGGGCGACCGTCGATCTCGCGGATCGGGGTGACTTCCGCTGCGGTGCCGACCATGAAGACCTCGTCGGCGGTGTAGATCTCGCTGCGCGAGAAGCGGGCTTCTTCGACCGTGATGTCGTGGTCTGCGCAGAGGGCCAGCACGGTGTCGCGGGTGATGCCGGGCAGGATCGGCGATGAGGTGGGGGTGGTCAGGACCTTGCCGTTTTTGACCACGAAGATGTTCTCGCCGCTGCCTTCGGTCAGGTAGCCATCGCGATCGAGGAGGATGGCCTCGTCCATGCCGAGGGCGAGGACGTTGCGCTTGGCCATGAAGCCGACGAAGTAGGCACCGGTCAGCTTGGCATTCTTGGCGCCAGCGTTCGGGGCGATGCGCTCGTAGCTGGAGGTGATGACCCGAATGCCCTTGCGCATGCCCTCTTCGCCGAGATAGGCGCCCCAGGGCCAAACTGCGATCATCGTGTGGGTCGGGCAGTTCATGCCCGAAACGCCCATGCCCCCTTCACCGAGCCAGCAGAGCGGGCGCAGGTAGCCTTCCTTCATCTCGTTGGCGCGGAGGGTCTCGCGGCAGGCCTCCATCAGTTGCTGGCGGTCATATTCGAGCTCCAGGTCGAGCACCCTTGAGGAGTCGATCAGGCGATCGATGTGCTCTTTCAGGCGGAAAATCCCGCCGCCGCCGCCTTCAAGCTCGTAGGCGCGGATCCCCTCGAAAGCGCCGGTTCCGTAGTGGAGGGCATGGCTGAGGGGCGAGATGCGGATGTCTTGAACGGGAAGGATCTGGCCGTCGAACCAAGCAAGTGTCTTGATCATGTCGTGTGTCGAGAAGGGTGTTTTGGCGGCGCATCTTAGGGTCGGGCGCGCCTGGCGCGATCGGTAAAGACGAGCGCTTCTGCCGGAACCCGGAGCAGAAGTCGCAGCTTCTCCCTTGCATCTGCCCAGCCCACCCTGCTCCGGCCCTACGCAGTGCAGCCCGGTTGCGCCGCTGGGGCCATGCAAGCTTGGTGCTCAGAGAAGTGCTGGGGGGGTGGGGCGCCGCCTGGGCTTGGCGGCTAGCCTTGCGGGTATGCGCGTACTCTTTGTTGCTTTGCTCGTCTTCTTCTTTGGGCAGCTGCCGCTGGGGGCTCAGGGGGCTGCGGCTCAGGAGGCCGTTGAGAAGTACTCTCACTGGCTCCAGTCCTACAGCGAGGGGAAGGAGCTGCTGTTTCGGGATGGACGGCGGGATAGGAAGGCGGCGCAGCGCTTCCGGCGTCTCTTTGCGCAGGTTGCGGCGACGGGGGATCTGCTGGCGGCGAAGCGGCTTTGGCAGGCTGCGACGGTCGAACTCCCGGAGGAACTCGACAGGTTCCAGCGGATGAATGCGCAGCTTCCGGCGGTGCGTGGCGAGGCTAAGCGGCTGATCGCTGGCATCGGGGGCGAGGATGTTGACAGCTGGCTGCTTGATAAGGCCTTGCAGCGGGGGGGCCGCAATGCCTCGCTGGCGCGGGTGACGGCCATCGAGATTCTCGGGCTTCGTGGGAGTGAGATGGCCGGGAAGAAACTGCTCGCGGGTCTGGGGAAGCTCGGCCTGGCGGAGAAGATCCAAGCGGTGCTTGCCCTCGAGAGCTGTGGCTCTCTTGAGGCCTTGCCCGAGCTGATCAAGCTCCTGCGTAACCGCGAGCCGAACCTGCGCATTGCGACGATAAGCACGCTCGCAGGCATCCTCTCTCCGCACAGTGACGAGACCAAGGCGGAAAACCAGGGGCCCGATACTCCGGGGCAAAGGCTGACGCCGAACTTGCTCGAAGCCTTTTCCAAGTTGCTCAAGAAAGAGAAGAACTGGCAGGTGCGGGCAGCGGTCATCGACGGGGTGCTGCGCCTGCGTTCGCGGCATTCGATTCCGGCTTTGATTGCGGCGATGAAGGCTGAGCTCAAGCGAGGCGGCAGTAAGAAGGAGGCTGGCACCGAGATGTTGCTCGCCCGCATCCATGACGGCCTCGTTGCCCTCACGGGGCAGGACCTGCCCCGTAAGTTACCCAAGCTCTGGGAGGTCTTCTGGAAGCGTGAGGGGGCCAGGTTCCGCTTTCGCACGGTCAAGGCTCCCGGGAAAAAGCTCGGCGAGGCGGCCGGTCCCAAGAAAGGCGTTAGCTACGTCCGGTATTTCAATCTGGATATTCGCAGCAAGAGGATTCTCTTTATTATCGACTTCAGCGGCTCCATGCGCGAGCCGGTGTCGCTGCAAGGGCGTTATGCCGGTATGGGGGCGAAGCAGCCCAAGTTCGAGCTGGTCAAGAAGGAGCTGGAGAAGGTCATCCGGGCCCTGCCGCGAGACACGATTTGTAATGTCGTGTTCTTCAGTAATGAGGCCAAGGTCTGGCGGCAGGGCAAGGGCGGGAGGCCCAAGCTGGTCGAGATGAACGACAGCAACAAGGCGGCGCTCCTGTACTACGTTTATGAAACGGCGCCCGGCGGTAGCACCAATATCTACGGGGCGCTGGAGCTGGCCTTGGCCATGGGCGAGCGTGGCGTTTACGACAAATACTACCGGGCCGCGTATGACTCGATCTTCCTGCTCAGTGACGGGGCTCCGAGTTCTGGCAAGATCGTCGAGCCGGATGCGATTCGTGCCGAGGTGGCGAAGATCAACAAGCTGCGGCGCATCCGCATCCACACGATCGTCTTTGGCGACGAAAGCAACAACCTCAGCTTCATGAGGAAGCTGGCAGAGGAGAACAACGGGCGTTTCCTCCATGTGAAGTGAGGGCGGCGCTCTGCCACTCGGCGAGCGATGAAAGCCCCCCCTGCTAGGGCCGGATCGCGCGGAAGCGCTGCTGGGGGCGCAGTTTTTCGGCTAGGCGGGTGGCTTCGGCGAACTCGCGCGGGTTTTGTTTTCGCTCGACCGGGGAAGCGGCGGCGCCGAGGGCCATGAGGGTGGCCGTCGCATGGAGGTGGCTGGTGCCTTGGCTGCGGCTTTGCCAAAGGCGAGCCGCGTTCCTGGCTTCGACCGTGTCTAGGGCCACGAGGACTCGTGCCATGCGTAGCTGCCTTTCCGGATGCGTTTCGGTCGCGATCGGCGTGGTGGCGCTGGCGATCTTGGCCGGGAGGATGCGTAGCAGCAGCTGCGCGGCCGGTCGCTCGAACTCGGGCAGCGGCGGTTTGGCGACGATGGACCAGGCGAGTCGAGCGGCGCGCTTGGGCTCGCTGCGGGCATAGGCCAGCAGTAGCTGGGGCGTGGTGGCGTCTGCCGTCGCGATGGCTTGGCCGACCTGTTGCCGGATCTTGGCGCGGACGACTGCAGCCGCCGATTCGAGGCCGGGCAGATGTGGCAGGGCTAGAGCGGCGTCACGCGAGACCCGCGGGTCTCTGCTTGTGAGCTGTTCGGCCAAAACGCGGAGGCGCGAGGCGCCTTGAGCGACTCGCAGGAGGGCTTCAATGGCCTGGGCCCGGGCTTCGCTGGCTAGGACGATGCCGCGGCGGGCGCCGATCGGAAGCAGCTGTCCATTCTGGCTCCGGGCGAAGATCCAATAGCGCTCGTCCTTGCGTAGCCCGAAGAGCATGCTCCCGCAATGTGCTTGCGCCGGCTCCGAGAGGCTCAGAGTCGAGTCACAGCTGCCGCGGACTTGCCGCAGGACCTTGAACTGGACCAGGCGTCGACTGCCATCGCTGTGGTCGTGAGTGACACGTGCTTCGAGGATGATGGGAGCGTGGCGCGAGAGCTGTTCGAGGGTCGATCCTGCTTGCTGGGTTAGGGCTGGGCCGCTGCTCAGTGCAAGCGTGAAGAGGATCCACTTCATATCGATACGGCGCATGTGTTTCACTTGGTGAGAATCCGTTCGCGCAAGTAGGCGAGGTTCAGCGGGCGGAAGGCGAAATCGACGGTTACCAGGCTCTCGTAGGAGATCACCGCGCTCATGATGTCGGTGAAGCTTGTGGAGGAGTTGTGCAGGCTCGAGTCTCCGTGCAGGCCCTTGGGGCAGGGCTCAGGTGCCGTGAGCCCTAAGGAATGGCCGCATTCGTGCGCAAGAATGACTCCGAGTGCGGTGGCCAGATCGTCGGCGGCGTTCATGACTTCGTCGTAGCGGGCCTTTTCTGCCGCTGTCGCCGAGTTGTAGACGAAGCTGCTGCTCAGGACCGTTTTGTCGAGCGGGTCCTTTCCGGCTGGGGTTCCTCCCATGTCCGGCGATAACGGCCGGAAGCTTCGGGCGAAGGTCGTCAGATAAAAGGGATAGAGGTCGAGGTGTAGGCGAGTCTGATAGAGGTAGAGTTCGCGAGGAAAGACCCCTAGGCCCGGACTGGTGCCGGTGTTGTTCTCGGCTGGATTGCTATTGCGATAGTCGTAATAGGCGCGCCCGAGTATGCCCGAGGATTCGTCGCCGTATTTGCGTCCCGAGCTACCGTCTGGGTCATAGCCGCCGACGGCGATGCGCATGTGCGGCGCGGAGCTCGGTTTGCGGCGGACGAAGCGGATCGGGACGCAGCCTGCCTGGGGCGAACCGCTTGCCGAGCGGCCGTAGAGCAGGTGGGCTGTGCGCACGATGCCGTCTTGGATGATGCTTCGGATGCGGGCGTTGGTCCCTGAGGGGTCGCCCTTGCTCATCAAGCCATACAGGTAGAGGTCCTGGTCGAAGTCGACGACACCATCGCCCTTGCCCTTCCCCTCCCGGTCCATGTCGAAGCGCACCCAGACGATTTGCATGCGCTCGAAGGGTCGAAGGTCTTGGCTTGGATTCACAACATCGAATCCGAGCTTTGCCGGAGTGCTGGTATTGCCCGAACTGTCGGACACGGTTGCGGTCAAAGTGTAATGACCGGGGTCCAGGGCTATTCCGGGGTCGATCAGGATTTGGCCGGAGCAGGAGCCGAAGCTGCCGTTAGCGAAGAGTTCGTCGCTGCCGGGGACGCTTCCCGGACCTTTCAGCTGAAAGCTAAGGCTTGCTGGATCTGCCGTGTGGTTTTCGCTGTCGCGATAATCCACGTCGATGGTGAAGCTCGAACCTGGTAGGAGCAGCTTGTTTTGCCGGGCTTTGTTGATTTCGTTGAGCGTTAGGTCGATCTCCGGAGCAATGGCGTCCTGCGAGAATCCAATGGAGAAACTCGAGCAGGTGTCGCGAGTGGGCCAGTTACCGCTGGCGAGGCGGAGCCCCTTGGCTTCTCCGATGATCTTGACATGAACGGTCGATCCTGGGCTGAAGCCCACGGTTGGAGTAAAGACAATACAGCGGTTAGCCCGGGTTACGCTCAAGGTCCCCGGCACGGTTCCTTGGACCGAATCCTCGACCAGCACGGTGCTCGAGTTGACCGTGCTGGGGTCGATTGCCTGATTGGCGACAATCGATAGATGGCTATTTGTTGGCACGCTGTAGGTGCCCTCGCCGGGGGTAATAACGAATTCTGGAAGAACAGTGCTGGAGCTGGTGCTGAAACGCAGGAGGTAATCGGTATCGAGAGGATTCCCTGCGAGGTCTTGGATCCCGTCATAGCTGCCGTGGAGGCGCAGCGTATAGCTCGTGTTCGGCTCGAGATATTTACTAGGGATGACGCTGAGCCGCGTTTTGTCGTTACTGAGCGCGGGGGTGATGTAGATCTGATGGGTTCCGTCGCTCAGCGTTACGGTTTTGCGGGTGACGGTGCTTGGCTCGATGGCGGCATCAAAGTCGAGGTCAATGACCACGTTGGGGGATATCCGTGTGGCATTGGCTGCCGGGCAGCTTGTCGTGATCGACGGGGGCTCCGTGTCGTCGCCAGTGCTGAATCGAAGCTGGGTTCGATGCGCTAAGGCATTCCCGCTGAAGTCTGATAAGCCGGTGACGCTGCTTTCGAGGGTGATGGTGTAGCTGGCGTTCGGCTCGAGTGGGTCTTCGGGTTTCAGGTAGATAATCTTGTGATCCCGAGATGCCGTGAGAGAAAAGGGCACGGCATTCAGATTGGCGTCCTGGAAGAGCAGGCCGCTGGGGTCGAAGCTGGCTTCGTCGATGGATTCGTCGAACTGGAGGGCTATCCGGGCTAGGGGGCTGACATGATTGGCCTGGCCTAGCGGGCGTGAGCCGATGAAGTTTGGCGCGACTCCGTCGTTCTCGGTGCGGAAGGAAATGGACCAGGGCTTCGCCATCCGGTTACCGGCACGATCGCTGATGCCGCCAGGGCCGCCTCGGATGGATAAAAGGAAGGAAGCGTTGCCGGGAAGATCGTGCGCGGGAGTAATCGACAGCACCCCGGCCTGCTGGGTGACGATGACGTCGTAGTTGCTGCCCCAAGGGTCGCTGAGCTTGATTGAAGGGGCCAAGCTGGCTTCGGCGAGTCGCTCGTCAAAGGTCACTTGGATGGCGTTAGTACGCGAAACACCCGTGGCGTTGTTTAGGACCGACGAACTCAGAAGCTGCGGAGGGCAGTCATCGACCGTGCGGAAGTGGATGCTGAACTCCCTGTCGGTCGCTCGAAAATCGGTGTCCACGACCGTCGGGGCGACGACGTACACATAATCGGTGGCCTTTTCGAGATCGACGTTGGGCACGAAGACCACGGAGCGTCCGTTATTGCGGGTGCTAAAGCTGCCCTCGATGGTCTTGCTTTCTCCGACCTTGCTCAGGGCAAATTCCTGGCTGTTGAACGTCCCAGTTTCCACGCTTGCGTCGAAGTGGACAACGAGCTCCGGTCGCAGCGCGACCTGGGTGGCGTCTTCACTGGGGCTGCTGCCAGTAATGCTGAGATAGCCCAGGGCAAGGGGATTGAGGGTGCTTCCATTACCGCCTCCACTGCCGGTCGTGCTGCTACCGCCGCCGCCGCAGGCGACGAGGGAACAGAGGGCGAAACCCCAGAAGGAAGCGGCCCCGAGTGATTTCTGCAGTCCTTGCATGTCGAAAGCTCCGGTAATCCGGAGAGGAATCGACTGGGATGCAGCTTTGCTTGAATGCCGGGATCCGCGTATGGAGCGCGCCTTGTCATCGCGCCCTTCTTGGCCTCAGGGGGCTGTCGAATAGGTCAACACAGTAGGCGGGCCGGGCTCACGATGTCTTGTTCGGCTACCAGGCATTCTGCCTCGCAGGCGCGCTGAGTAAGGGCCGTTTGGGCCGCTTCTAGGGCGAGTTCGCGGCTGTTGTTGACCTGGCTCAGATGGGCGAGGAAGACGAAGCGCAGCCCCGGATGCGCCAGCCGCCGCAGCACTTCAGCGGCCTGCTCGTTGGAGAGGTGCCCTCGTGGCCCGGCGACCCGCTCCCTGAGTTGGCTTGGATAGGGGCCCGTGCGCAGCATGGCTCGGTCGTGGTTGAACTCCAGGTAGAGCCCGTGCACGCCGCGCAGCCGTTCGAAAAGGGAGCCACCATAGGACCCCAAATCCGTGCAGTAGCCGAGAGCATGCTCTTCGTGTTCGAAGCGAAAGCCCAGGGTTTCGAGGGCGTCGTGTTCGACCGGGAAGCTGTGAACTCGCAGCCCGGCGATCTCGACCATGCCGTTTCTCGGCAGGGAGTGGGCTTGGTAGGCCATGCGCCTGCCCAGCTGGTCGAGGCAGCGGCTGCTGGCATAGAGGGGGATTTTGCCGCGCCTTGAGAGAGTTAGGGCGCTGCGGCAGTGGTCGGCATGAGTGTGGCTCAGAAGCAAGGCATCGATTTGGCCCAGGCGTACTCGCAGCTGGTCGAGGCGGTCTAGGAGCTGGCCACGGGGCAGCCCCGCATCCACGAGCACGGTGCTCTCGTTGGTGCGCAGCAAAACGGCATTGCCCTTACTGCCAGAAGCGAGGGGTTGGATCGAGAGGGTCACCCCCCGATGCCAACGCCTGGGTGCCCCCGTCTCAAGTCCCAGATTCGAGCAATTCGAAAGGCATCAAAGAAGATCACCAGTCTCAGCAGTTAAGGGAGAGGAATGCCTTTCGATGGGCTCGACCAAGCCGTCGGCGCGAGAGCCGCGGTTGCGGTGCATGCTGATGTACCCTTGGCGCTTGCCGAGTTGCGTGCCGAGCTTGCTCCCGCTGCCGAGGATCTGAGCCTGATCTTTGCCGAAGCCGATATTCCAGCCCGAGTCCTCGAAGCTGGGCTGCAGGCTTCTTGGGGGGATCGCTTGGTGCATGGGGCCACTGGGCCGTGGGTGCTTGGGAGCCTGCCTGGCCATGGGGTGTGTGTCTCGGGCCTAGTGCTTCCTGGTGATCAGTACCAATGCCGATCGGTGCTGATTGACGACTTGCGGCGATTTGATCCCTCTGCCTTTGCTCTTGCGATCCGGCAAGAACTCTCGGTATTGCGCGCTGAGGTCGGGGCTGGCGAGAACCCTCAGATGATTGCCCTCCTCTTGCTCGATGGCCTCGGGCAGAGCGAGGAACTCGTGACCTATACCGCGGCTATGGAACTGGGGGCTACGGATCTCTTGGGTGGCTCGGTGGCGGTGCCGGAGCGGCGGCGTTCGGCATATCTCCTACGTGGGGGGGAGGTCGCTGCGAATGCTGGCACCCTGCTGCTGATTGCGACGAAGCGACCGATACACCGTTTCCGCAGTTGTTCGGTTCGGCCTGGCCCCGAGAGGGTCGTCGTGACCGAGGCCGATGTTAGGCGTCGACTCGTCCACGAGCTGGATGGGATGCCTGCAGCCCATCGCCTCGCACAGCTGTTGGGTTGCGCTCCCGGGGCCCTTACTGCCGAGCGTTTGGCTCGCCGTCCCTTTGTCCTCGGTATCTGTGGTCGGGACTATGCGCGCCCGGTTCTGCACGTCGAGCGAAATGGCGCCCTCGGCTTTGGCGGCGCGATCGAAAATGGCGTCGTGCTGCGTTTAGGAGAGAGCGGGGCAATCCTTGCGGATACGCGAGACCTGCTCGCCGAGCACGCGATGCTGCTGGGATCCGCCGGGGCGGTTTTGGCTTTCGATAGCCTGCTGCGCTGGCAGCAACTCGAAGCCGCAGAGCGTCCGGTTTATGCCAAGCTATGTGCGGAGCATGGTCTGATTGGCATCGCTTCGATCGGGGAACAATGGGGGGCTGTCCACCGGAACCAGACTCTGAGCGGAGTGATCTTCGGATGAATGTCAGCGACCGCCAAAGGCCGACTCGGGAGCAGCTCGAAGAGAGGATCCACCAGCTGGAAAAGACCAACGCAGTATTGATGCGGCGTGTGGAGCAGCAGGACAACGAGATGAACCGGCCGCTCAATATCTGCGCCGCGGGCTCTTCGCTCGAAAGCCAGGTCGAGGCACGAACACACAAGCTCGAGGACTTGCAGCGCATGTTGCTGCGCACCAATAAGGAACTCGTGCAAGCGGTTACTGATACCGAGAATGCTTCGCAGGCTCAGTCCGGATTTTTGGCGCGGATCAGTCATGAGATCCGCACTCCGATGAATGGGCTGATCGGGATGCTGGATCTCCTGCAGACTCGCGACCTGCCGCAGCAAGTCATCGGCGATCTGGGGATCGCTCGTGATTCGGCTGCCGGCCTGCTGTCGCTGCTCGACGATTTGCTCGACTATTCCAAGGTCGAGGCGAAGGCGATAGAGATCGAGCAGCTGCCCTTGGATCTTCCCGATCTGGTCGAAGATCTGGTCGATCTCTTTGCTGACTCGGCCGAACAGCGGGGGCTTTGGCTGGGGGCTAGCCTCGATCTCAAGGATGCGCCGCAGGTCCTCGGAGATGCGAAGCGGCTGCGGCAGGTCTTGAGCAATCTGATCAACAACGCCATCAAGTTCACCGAGGAGGGGGGCGTTGAGGTGCAGCTCAAGATGCGACGGGATGAGCAGGGCTGCCGCGTCGAACTCGCCGTCGTAGATACGGGCATAGGAATCCCGCCTGATCGACAGACGATGATCTTCGATCCCTTCAGTCAGGCGGATCCGTCGACAGCTCGCTGCTTTGGCGGCACGGGTTTGGGGCTCTCGATCAGCAAGCTGTTCGTTGAGTTGATGGGGGGGCGGCTTGCGCTTTGTAGTGAGGAAGGGAAGGGCAGTCGCTTTTCTTTTGTTCTGCAGCTGATGCTCGACCCGGACGGGAGCGAAAACGGAGTCGTCGCCAAGCCCTTGGCTGGGCAATCGGTCTTGCTCTGGGCCGGAGCAAGGGGTCGAAGGCTGGCCTGTGTCGTGGACAAGTTGAGCCTTCTCGGTGCGCGGGTCATTCAGGTGGCGAGCTTCGAAGAATTGGAGAAAGGCTTGGAGCGCCAAGCCGGGGCTCTTTGCTTCGTGGATGCGCAGCAGCTGCTCTCGTCGCCGACTTCGGTGCCGACCCTACTGAGTTCACGGGTGGCGGAGGGCAGCGGTTTCGTCCTCGTCTCGCGCCAGGAGCATGACCTCGATGTGCCTTCGGGCTTTGCTCGCTTGTCCCTACCGCTGCGGCGGGAACGCTTGCGCCTCAGCCTACAAAATGGTCAGGCCCTGCAGGCGGCTGAAGCTGCTGCCGAGGAGGCGGCCAAGGCCGGTCGAGTGGCTCTTGTCGCCGAGGACAATGAGATCAACTGCATGATCGCAGTGCGGACCATTCAAAAGCTCGGTTTCGAAGTGGACACTGCCGAGAACGGCCGGGTCGCCGTCGAGAAGGTGCAGTCCAAGCACTTCGATATCGTGCTGATGGACTGTCAGATGCCGGAGATGGATGGCTACGAGGCTACGCGCCGGATCCGGGAGCTGGGCTATGACCAGGAGAGCTTGCCGGTGATCGCGCTCACGGCGAATGCGATGGAAGGGACGCGTGAGCGCTGTCTGGAAGCGGGCATGAACGAGTATCTGAGCAAGCCCTTCGACCTTGAGGCTCTGGGCTCGCTCCTTGAGTCGCTGCTCAGCTCTTCGAACTGAGTTCGACGAACTCGCTGCTGCCTTCTTGCTGCCTTGGGGCTCCGGTCCACCAGAGCATCATCAAGAGCACCAGGGCCATGGCTCCGGCGCTGATCCAGAGGCCCTGGCGAAACGGCTGCGCGTCGTAGATCCAGTGCAGCTCATGGTCACCGACCGGGACCCAGGTGGCGCGGAATGAGAGGTTGGCTCGCCACCACGGCGCCGGTCTGCCATCACGGACGAGGCGCCAGTTTCGCATCGCGGTATCGGTCAAGAGCAGCCAGGCTCCTGGGGAGTTCCTGATGATCAGATGCAGCTCACCTGGGCCCTTCTCGGAGAAACGCACGGAGGCTGCTGCGACTTGTTCGGGCGTGACCTCGGCGTTGGCAAGTAGCCCTTCGTCATTGTCGGTTGCGGCCTTGCCAAAGCGCTCCTGCAGCAGGACGAGCTCACGAGGAGCGAGGTTCTTCCCGGTCAGATAGCCGAGCACCTTTTCGGGATCGGGCTCTTTTTGGGCGCTGCGCACCAGAAAGGCTCGTGGAAGGGCGCTTGGCCGCTCATACACGTAAAACGCACCACCGGGGCCCTGGAGCGGACGGATCGCCGGCGAGCCAAGCAGGTCGAAGCGCTGCTCAGAGAGGAGGAAGCGGACGCCGTAGAGGTCGAAGAGAGGATGCTCTAAGCGCTTGTCGACGGGGAAGCTCCGCAGCCACTCGCCGCGGAGTTTGATCGATTGGCCGTAGAGCCGGTGGAAGGGGCGGTGGCTGTTGCGATCGACGAAGGCGTAGGCATTGAGGTCGCGGATATGTTCGGGGACCAGGGTGTTGGGGGGCAGCTGTTTGGGCTCGATGGGGGCCTTGCTGATTCGCGCGACCATGAAGCCACCGTTCTCCCGGTGCGCCTCACGCTGCTCGCGGAGGTATTTGTGGACCAGGGTGTTTGCGGTGTCTCGTTGCGGGAAGCTTGGGGTGACCTTTCGCGCGGCTACGAGTAGGTCTAGGGCCACGACCGCGAGCACGATGACCCGGAGGAGCATGCTCCAGAAACGATTGTGGCGCACTTGGCGCCAGCGCCCGATGCCGAGCCAGAGCAGGCCGGCGATCAGGAGGAGGACCAAGTGCCGTAACTGCTGGGCGAGATGGGTGAAAGCGTATTGGGCCCAAGTGGGCGCCAAGGCGCGGTGGGTTTCTGCTCCGAGGACGGCTTTTACCTTGTCGAGATCTCCGGCGACCTCGGGGTAATGCGGGGTCCATTTCGCCGAGATCTGCTGGGCCAGGGCTTCGACTGCGCCAGGGTCGCTGGCGATCGCCGATGCCTGCCACCAGCTATAGGCGCTGGCCAGCAGGAGCAAGAATCCCAGGCCGCAGCAGGTCCAAAAACCGCGCCGACGCAGCCCCTCGGCACCGACGTCAAAGCCCACCGCCGCTAGCGCTGCGAGGAAAAAGCCGAGCACGGCGGCATAGCGGAAGGGCGGAGTCGACTGGAAGACGCTGAGCGGCCAGAGCAGCTCGAAGAGCGGGCTTGCCGTTGCCAGCAGCCCAAAGAAAAGCAGGCCAACGAAGGCGAAGAAGCGGAAGCGCACACTCGCGCGCAGCATCGCGATCAAGGCGGCGATGATCGGAAGCGCGCCGATGTAGATCGCGTATTCGGTGTAGTTGAAGTAGGCGTAGGGCAAGAACAGGCGACCGCTTTCGGGGTCGCTCAGGCTCCAGCCGAGGTAGAGCAGGGGGTTGTTGACCGAGGGGATGCTCTCGGCGGCGATGGGGCTGGTGAAGGGCTGCGGTAGCACTAGGCCCGCCAGGCCGGAGGGGTCGAGACCCTGGGCGACGAGAGCCCCTAGGCCCTGCTCCAGCTCGCGCTGCGACTCGGGAAAGTAGTCGAGCATCGGCAGCAGCTGGATCATGGCGATGCCGAGCCCGAGCAGGACAGCGATGCCCGCGGCGCGGGAGAAATGCCAGGCGAGCTTGGCGCCCTGCTGCATCCAGGTCCTTCGCACGAGCTCAAGGATGTAGAGTCCGAAGGCGAGGGACACGGCGAGGGCGTAGGGCGGGAAGCCGGCTAGCCAGCAGAGCCCCAGGGAGCAGGTGAATCCGGCGAGGGAAGGAAGTCGCTGGGCTCCGCGGGCATGGAAGAGTCGTTCGAGGGCCCAGAAGCCCGCCGGTAGCCAGATCAGTGGCTCCATGCGCATGAAGAAGTGCGCGTTCGCGGCCAGCGTTCCCGAGAGCTGGAAGCTGACGGCGCCGAAGCTCGCGGCGAGCCAGCCGAGACCGATCGAGCGTAGGAAGCCGAGCATGAAGAGCCCGGCCAAGACGAAGTCGAACCAGGCGACGAGGCCGTAGGCCGCATCCGGGTCGAAGAGGAGGAAGGGCAGGTGGAAGGGATAGGCGAAGCCGTCGAGGGCGTTGGCGAAGAGCGGGGCGCCTCCGCGGACGTAGGGGTTCCAGTGCGGGAACTGCCCTTCGAGGAGAGCTTCGCGGGCGAGGCGGAACTCGGGCGTGCAGATCGAGGACTTCTCGGTGATGTCGTAGTTGCCGGCGTTCTGCCGCGACTGAATCTCCTCCGGCGTTAGCGAGCAGCTCGCCGGCGGGAAGGTCGACATGTCGAAGGGTAGGAACTGCTGTCCTTCGAACAGTGATTCGTAGAGCAGCAGGCTCGGAAGCGCTACGAGGAGCAGGGCTGCAAGCAGGAAGCTGAGGCGCGAGCGGCTGCGGCTAGGGAGTCGGGGCTCTACGGGCATGAAGCGTTCCGAGAAGAGGCCGCAAGAGCGGTGTTAGCAGTAGGGCAAGGAGTGCGAGGACGGCGAAGCCCGACAGTGCGGCACCCCGCACGAAGCTTGCCGGACGATAGCGCAAGTCGATCTCGTGCTCACCTGCAGGAACCGGGAAGCACTGGAAAGCATCGAGCGCCACGAGAGTGGGCTTCCACTGCGCCTTTGGCGCAAGCAGTCGATACTCGAAGCCGGGCAGATGGGTAAAGGCGGCGTAGATCCAGCCCGCTTGCTGGCTCTGCACTCGCAGGCGCAGTGGCTGCTGCCCGTTCCACTTGGCTACGGAGACCGGGCTGCTGATCGTGGCGGCCGGGGACTTGGGCAGGCCGGCGAAGTTGTCGGGGCAAGTCGCTGGTGGTCGCTGCGGTAACCAGCGGACGAAGGGAGCATGCTCCAGTCGAACCGGGGCGGCGTTGCCGGGAGGCAGACGTCCGGCACTATCTGCTCGTGAGCGCAAGGCCTGCCAAGCTTGGCTGCGCAGTGCTTCTGGCGCCACGCGCAGCGAGTCGATTCCGCTTGGGGGGAGGATGTTGCTCGTTGCCGCGACGATGCCTGCCGCCGCCAGATAGGGCAGCTGCTCGGTCGTCGGCCAGCGGCGTAGGGGGCCGAGCCCGGCCCCGCCCTGCCCGACCGCTTCGGGGGCGAAGCGGCGGAAGTAACGCTCGATGCGCGCTGGCGCCAGTGGCGCATAGCCGGTGGCGGCGGCATAGGGGCCGAGATACGGCGTGCCCAGTCGTTGATCTCCGGGGGAGCGCATGGCTTCGCCGGGCGCTGGCAGTTCGATGGAGAGGATGCGCCCTTCGATAGTGGGAGCATCCTCCTTGGGGTCCCAGCGCTCTCGGGCCAAGGCCCTTAGCTCAGCTTGCCGTGGGGCTGGCGTTGCATCCCAGGCGATTGGCAATTGGGTAAGCAGGGTCGCGGCGACAAAGCCGAGCGCTCCCAGTCGCAGCTGGCGGGCGCAGACGGGCCCCAGGCAGATGGCCAGTCCGCCTAGAAGCACGCCACTGGCGAGCCAGTCGTGGTTGATCTGGGCTTCGGGTGGGAGCAGGGCGGCAAGGAAGGCTTGGGGCTCCAGCCCGAAGCGCGGCGCGATCCACATGCCGAAGAGCTGGGCGAAGCCGCTGTCGTTCAGCGTCAGCAGGAAGAGGCCGAGCAAACTCACGATGCTGCCGAGCTTCATCGCTCTCGGCAGCAGCTTCTTACAAGGACGGCGCCAGCCGAGCCCGGCCAAGATGGGCAGGGCCAGGGCCGGCAACATCAGTAGCCTCTTCAAGTCTCCGACAGCGAAGCCGGGCAGGGCGTGGAGGGCGTGCACGAGTCCGGGCAGGGCCAGGGACCCGAGTAGCCCGACGAGACTGAGGCACCAGCCGAAGGCGATGATGCTACGCAGCTCGAGGGAGCTTCCTCGCCCGAAGAGGCGGCGCAGCGAAAACAGGGCGAAGAGCAGTGGCCAGAACCCCATGCCGAGGGCGATCTCGGTGTGGTTGATGTTGCTGGCGCCGGAAGCCAGCAGCTTGGCCTCTTCGGTGGAGAGTAGGGCCAGGGAGAGGAAGCTCGGGCGGGCGCTGAGGGTCTCGCTGCCGACCAGCACTTCTCCGGGGATGCAGAGTTGTCCGGGGAGGATCAGCTCCAGGAGCCCGGCGATGGGCAGGGAGGCCTGGCGGAGTTCGTCGAGGCTGGCTGGCTGCCGACTGGCCAAGCTGGCCATCTCCAGCATGGGGAGGATTTGCACCATCGCCAGCAGGGTGCCTAGTAGGAGGCCTCCGGCCGGCCAGAGCAGGTCGCGCCAGGGGAGGCTGCCGCGTTCGCGCCAGAGCAGCCAGCCGAGGGTGAGGCTGAAGAGCACGACCGAATACGAGAGCAGGACACTGGCCTGGGCAAAGCCGGCAAACCAGCTGGCGGCGACGCAGGCGGCCAGAGCCGCGCAAGAGAGCATTCTCTTTGGCTTGGCGGCAGAGGGGCGCAGCAAGGCGTGCACGGCTTCGAGGGCGGGCAGGGTCCAGATCGCCGCCGCGAAGATCATCGGGTGCTGCACGTGTCCGGAGGCATAGCCCGAGAGCACGAGGCTGCCGAGGGCGAGGAGGCCGCCGCCTTCGCTGGCGCCCAGCCGCCGCGCTAGGCGATAGGCGAAGAGTCCAGCGAGGGTCAGGTGCAGGAGCCAGAGCCAGGCATAGGCGACGCTGGGTTCGACGAAGGCGAAGATCGCGGCGCTTGGGTAGAAGGCGCGCGAGGTGCCCTGGGCCAGCAGCGGCAGCCCGCAGAGAGAGCGTGGAGTCCAAAGCGGAACATGACCCTGGCGCCAGGAGTCTCCGACCCAAGTGTCGAAGGGATAAAACTGCAGGAGCTTGTCCTTGCGGTGCGGCAGGTAGGCCGCGCGCGTTGGTAGCTGCAGTTGCGGGAGCTGCAGCTCGCCGCCTTCTTCGCGGATTTCTAGGGCGGGCGCTGCCACCGTTTCCCAAGGCTGCGGCAGCAGGCTTCGCCCCGGGAGCAGCGCATCGCCGACGCAGAGCACGCCGAGGAGCAGCGCCACCAGCGTGGCCCGCCAGGGTCGCCGAGCTGCATCCGCGTGTTGCTTCACTTGGCCTCGACCTGGATCAGCTCGACTTTCAGTTCGACGATCTTGCCCTCGCGCCAGACGCGGACCGGCACCTGGTCTCCAGGTTTCTTGTCGCTGAGGGCCTCCTTGATGTCCGCCACGCTCTCTGCCTCGTGTCCATCGACGCTGAGGATGATGTCGCCGAGTTCTATGACCTCGCCGCTGCGATCAAAGCTGCTCTTGCGCAGTCCGTTCTCGTCGGCGCGACTGTCCTCGGTGAAGTCCTGGAAGATCAGCCCGCGCACGTTGGCCTCGTGCAGGGTAATCGGTAGGACCGGCAGGATGCCGATGGCCGGAGCAGGGATTCCGATCATTTGCGGGACTAGGGCCTGAACCGTGTCGACGGGGATCGCGAAGCCGATGCCCGCCGAGGCTCCGCTTGGACTGTAGATCGCCGTATTGACACCAATCAGGCGGCCGGCGCTGTCGAGTAAGGGGCCGCCGGAATTGCCGGGGTTGATGGCCGCGTCGGTCTGGATCGCACCCCGAATCCGTGTGCGGACCACGGACTCGATCTCGCGATTCAGGGCGCTGACGACTCCGGTGGTGAGGGTGTGGTCGAGGCCGAAGGGATTACCGATGGCGAAGACCTTTTGTCCGACGCGAAGTCCCTTGGAGCGGCCGATGGGGATGGGGGCGAGGTCGAGGCCACCCGCGTCGATCTTCAGAACCGCTAAATCGTATTCGGGCTGGAAGTCGACGATGCGGGCTGGGACCTCCTCCGCCCGGCCTTGGAAGCGCACCAGGGCGCGGCCCACTGCGACATAGCCCCGCCCCTGGCGCCGCACGGCTGGTTGGATCACGTGGAAGTTGGTGACGATGTAGCCTTCCTCGTTCCAAATGAAGCCGGAGCCGGTGCCGACAGCTTCCTCTCGCGAGGGCCGAAAATAACTGCGGCGAACGCGCTGGGTCGTGGTGATGAAGACCACCGTTGGCGCCGCCTTTTCGAACAGCTCGATCGTGCTTTTTTCATCCTCGGCGAGGTCGCCGCGGGGCGTGACCGTGCGGCGTTCGAGATCGGCTGGGTCGACCTGGCGGATCTCCGGACCGAAGGAGCGCCAGAGCAGGACCCCGCCAAGAATCAGGAAGGCGAGGAGGGGGAGGCGCAGGAGGAGGGGGTCGGAATTTGAGCGGTAGGCGGGCATATCTGGATTCTGAAGCGCTGGTGCCATTGGTGAAAGCGACATGTTGTCGGGAGAAAAGGCTCGCGAGCCGCAGGTATCGTTTAGAGCCTCCCTTCGCTCCCGGGGCCAGAGCTGGGCATACTTCGGAGCATGCCCGAGTTACGCGAGCCCGAAGACGATGAGATTGACTACGACGCCCTCTTGGATGAGGAAGAGCCCGTAGAGCGCGAAATCGCTCCTGAGGCGCGGCTGGGCGCTGCCGAGGACGAATGGCAGCGCAGGGACCTCTTGTGGTTGCTGCTGATCACCTGCGTGGCTGGGGCCCTGCGTCTGTATCGCATCGACGAGTGGAGTTTCTGGATCGACGAGATCTTCACCCTGCGCGATGGCGTGCTCTTGGATATGGAGCAGTTCTGGAACTCGGTCGCCTCGGAGCGACCGGTGCAGTACTTGCTCGTGCGGTGGTTCCAGGAAGTATTGCCAGGCTCCGACGAGGGTTCGTTCCGCATTATCTTTGCCTTCTTCGGCATCGCCTCGGTGCCGCTGATGGCGGTGGTGGTGCGCCGCATGTTCGGCGCCGGGCCGGCTCTCCTTTCCGCCGCCATTCTTACGCTGAGCCCCTGGCACGTGTATTGGTCGCAGACCGTGCGCGGTTACTCCATCGTGCTCTTTCTCGGGCTGGCCTCGCTGTATTTCTTTTGGTTGGGGAGCGAGCGCGGGCGTGGCCGTTACCTCTTGCTCTCGTTGGCCCTGGCCGCTCTGGCGATGTTGACCCATCCCTCGAGCGTGTTCTTTGTTTTCGCCTTCGTGGTCTACCTCTTTGCCCTGCGCATTGGGGTCGCTGCCTGGCCGAAGAACTTCGGGGTTTGGGCTCTGTTTTGTTTTTCCTTGCCGCTTGTCTTCGGCGCCCTCTGGAACGCCGAAGGCTTGCTCTCTGCCTTCGATAGCTATTTGCGCTCCAAGGCCGATGTGGTGACCCTGCCGCATCTCGCGAACACGACGGTCTTCTTCGTGCGTGTGCCGGTGATCGTCGCCGCGGTTGGTGGGCTGATTTTCTTGTGGTACCAGCGTTCTCGAACTGGGCTCTTGCTCGCGCTCTATATCGCGGTGCCCATGCTCTCGCTGTCGGTTGCTTCCTTCTTCGTGCGGGTTAGCGCGCAATACGCCTTCTTTACCTTGCCAGCGTGGTGCATCCTCTCAGGTTATGGCGGTTGGGAGATCGTGCGCCGCCTTGAACTCAAGGCCTTCGGTTACCACTTCGTGCGGCTCTTGCCGATTGCGATGATCCTCTTTGAGCTCGCCACACAGCTGCATCTCTACTACCACTACCGCCATGGTGAGCGGCCGCGCTGGCGGGAAGCCGCCGACTACGTCCTGGCGCATCTGGGGCCGGACGACCTCGTTGCCAGCACCAATGTCCCCTGCATCGAGTGGTATCTGAACCCGAGCGACCCCAAGGTTGTGACCGGCGTTCGGCAGCCCGATGGACGTCATGTGCACGGGATCACCGACTGGAGCCTGGAGCGTGGTGATCTCCCGCTTTGGGTGCGGGAGGCCGATGCGAGCGGGGCACGGGTTTGGGTGGTGACGACGCAGCCGCTGTTTCAGGAGATGGATCCGCAGAAGGTCTGGGATACCTGGCTCCGAGCTCGCTTCCAGCAGGTGCGCCGCCTGCCCAACTGGGTTGGGCCCAAGGACATGACGGTTTTTGTCTATCGCTATGAGGGGCAGGGGCAGCCGGAACAGCGAGGAGAGAAACGATGAGGCTATTGACCGAAATCCACGAAGGGGAGCGCTGCCAGCTGCATCTCTGTCGACATGGCGAGGTCGACCCGGCCTGGCATGGGCGGGTCTACGGCGGCAAAGACGTGCCGCTGGCGCCAGAGGGCGAGCAGCGCTTTGTCGAGCTGGCCGAACGTATGCGTGGCCAGCGCTTCGCCATGGTCATGAGTAGCGATCTCTCGCGGGCCGTGCATGGGGCGACGCAGGTCGCCAAGGCCCTTGATCTGCCGCAGCGGCAGGACCCTCGCCTGCGCGAGATTGACCGGGGCGCTTGGGTCGGGCGTACGGTGCAAGAACTGCGGGCTGAGTGCCCCGAGGAGCTGGAGGCCTACGAAGCCGACCCTTTCACCTGGGCCGGGCACGGTGGTGAGTCCTTGAATGATCTGCAGGCTCGTGTCTGGCCGGTGCTTGCGGAACTCGCCGAGGAGTTCCCTAGAGAGGAGGTCTTCGTGGTCTGCCATGGGCAGGTGATCCGCAGTGTCGTCTGCAAGCTGCTCGGTATCGCCAGCCCCTTGGCGATGCGGCTCGGTTTTAGCCATGGCGGCATTAGCAGCTTGGAGCGCCTGGCCGATGGCGAATGGATTGTGCAACGGGTCAACGCGTCGCGGCTCTAAGCAGGCTTGTTTCGCCAGACCCATGGCTTGAGGCTGGCTCGCCTCCAGCAGGCCACCTAAGAAGACGCACGGCGCCAGAGCACCGTCTGCGACGCCCCCTGTCACTCGCGGGCCTTTTCCAACGGCCTGCTAGGTCCCAACCGGAGTTGCGATGCGCCGTCGCCGATCTGCCCTTTTCCTGCCCGCTTCCAACCCCCGTGCCCTCGCCAAGGCGAGAGAGCTGCCCTGCGACGCTCTGATCCTGGATCTTGAGGACTCGGTGGCGCCTGAGGCCAAGGAGGCGGCGCGGGAGGCTGCGCTGCTTGCGGCCGCCTCGGGCGCCTATGCGCCGCGTGAGTTGGCGATTCGCTGCAACGCCCTGGGGACCCCATGGCATGAGCGTGACGTGGAGCTCATCGCTGAGTCGCCGGCCGATGCGCTCGTTGTGCCCAAGGTCGACTCGGCAGCAGAGCTGGCGGATCTGCCCGGGGATCTTCCGATCTGGGCGATGCTCGAGACCCCGGCTGCGATCCTGGCAGCGCGGGAGATTGCCGAGAGCCCGCGGGTCGCGGTGCTGCTACTCGGGACCAACGATCTGGCGCGCGAACTCTATGCCCAGCTCGTGCCGGGGCGGGCGCCGCTGCTCCCGCACCTGGCACAGGCGCTACTCGCCGCCCGCGCCGCCGCTAAGCCCATTCTCGATGGTGTCTTCAATGATATTCGGGACCTGGAGGGTTTTGCCGTCGAGGCGGAGCAGGGCTTCCAAATGGGATTCGATGGCAAGGCGCTGATCCACCCGCGCCAGATCGAGCCCTGCAACGCTGCCTGGACCCCGAGTTCCGAGCAACTCGATGCTGCCCAGTCCCTCATCGACACGTGGCAGGCGGCGCAGGCGCTGGGAAAAGGGGTCGCCGTCCATGATGGGCGGATGATCGAGGAACTACACGTGGCGATGGCGAAGCGCAGCTTGGCCTTGGGCGGACGCGAGTAGCTTGGTCTCGCAAGCTGCCGTGCGACGCCTGCGCCCTCCTGATAGAGTCCCGCGCTCATAGTCCTTCTCGCTGGGACGGAGAGACGCCCTGCTGGGGTCTTACGACCTTCCGAGAATCATGGGATCGCGTTTGTATCCCCTTTGCCGTGTTTGGTGCCTGGAGGAACGATGGCCACCGCGACGACGTCCTGTCCTTATCCCCTCGATGCTCTCGAGAAGGACTACGGGAAGATGGACAAGGTCCGACTCTTCGCCGACCAGTTCATCGACATCATGCTGAACCATCGCCAGAGCGGTCACCCCGGTGGTTCGCGCTCCAAGGCACACATGATGGTGGCGTTGATGACTTCGGGCGTGATGCGCTGGGACGTGCGTCAGCCGACCAAGCCGCTAGCCGACCGTTTCGTCTTGGTGGCCGGGCACACGATTCCCCTCGTCTATGCCTGCCTCGCGATTACGAACTACGCGATGCAGCTGCGCTACGAGTGGACGAAGGACGAGCGCTTCAAGATCGGGGGGGGACCTGAGCGCATCCTCTTGCCGATGGATCTGCTGACTCTGCGTCGTGGCGGCGGTCTTCCCGGCCATGCGGAGTTCGAGGGCAAGACGCTCTTTGTGAAGTTCAATACCGGACCCTCCGGGCATGGAGCGCCGGCGGCTGCGGGGCAGGCGCTGGCGCTCAAGCACGCCGGCTGTGAGGAGGTCAAGGTCTTCGCCATCGAGGGCGAAGGTGGCCACAGCGCCGGAACCCACCATGAGACCAAGAATGCCGCCTACGGCCTCGGGCTGAATAACCTGGTCTACATCCTCGATTGGAACGACTACGGCATCGACCCCACGGCGCACAGTCGTGTCGTGTACGGCACTCCCAAGCTCTGGTTTGAGAGCCACGGCTTTCGCGTGCGCGGCACCGAGGCGGGGAGTGACTTCGCTAGTGTGGTCCCGGCCTTGGTCGATGGCGCTTGTGGCGAAAATGCCGAGAAGGCGCCGCGGGCGGTGTGGTTCAAGACCATTAAGGGGCGTGGCTACGGCGTGACCGGTAACGATTCGCACGGAGCCCCGCATAAGCGCAACAGTGAGCTCTTCTGGGAGACCAAGCGGGAGTTCATGGAAGCCTATGAGGTGGAGTTCGAGGGCTTTGGCGAGGGCGATCCGGGTATGCCCGCGGCGACCGAGCAGACGCGTAGCCACCTGCAGACCGTGATGGATGCCCTGGCAGGTGACAAGGCTCTCGTCGAATGGCTGACCGACCGGCTGGTAGAGATCGGCGACTCGGTGCCGGAGAAGATCGAAGGCTCGCTCGTCGACATGGGTAAGGACCTGCTCGCTGAGGACAAAACCTTCAGCGATTACCGGAACTACCCCAAAGAGATCTACGCGAAGCCTGGCACCCAGGCCCCCAATCGAAAGGGCTTTGCCACCTTTGGCGGCTGGCTCAATAAATACGCCATCGAGAAGTATGGCCGGCCCTTGGTGCTTGCTATGTCGGCCGACCTGGCCGGCTCGACCAATATCTCCGGCCTCAAAGAGGGATCGGGTTGGTACGACCGTGATGAGAACCCGCATGGGGCGCTGCTGCCGCAGCCCATCATCGAGTTCTCTAATGCAGGGATTAGTGCTGGGATCAGCACGATGAACTTCGCGAAGGACGGCGAGAAGAAATACGCCGGTTATCTGTCCGCGTGTTCGACGTATGGCAGTTTTAGTTATCTGAAATACGGCATGATGCGCCTGTTTTCGCAGCTGGCGCAGGATAGCGAGGTCAAGACTGGTCGGGTGATTTGGGTTGCGGGGCACTCTGGCCCGGAGACGGCGGAGGACTCGCGCACCCACTTCGGTATTTTTGCGCCCGGTGTGACCCAGCTCTTCCCGCAGGGGCAGGTGATCAACCTGCATCCTTGGGAGCACAACGAGGTGGCGCCAGCTCTCGGCGCTGCGCTTGCCAGCGGTGTGCCACTCATTGCCCTACATCTGACTCGTCCCTCGGTGGAGATTCCCGATCGCGAGAAACTGGGCATGCCGAGTTATCTCGAGGCGGGGCGCGGCGCCTATGTGCTGCGCGAGTATGACCAACGCCCGAAGCAGGGCGTCCTGCTGGTGCAGGGGACGAGCGTGGTTAGTAACACGGTGGGCTTGCTCGATTGGCTGGCGAAGGACGGCCCCAACGTCAAGGTCGTGTGCTGCGTGAGCTATGAGTTGTTCATGCTCCAGGACGAGGCCTACCGGCAATCGGTGTTGAGCGATGCCGAGTGGCGTGACTCGATGTTTGCGGCCAATCAGGGGCTTCGTATTTGCCGTGACTGGATCCCGGCGCGCCAGATGGAGGAGTATGCCATCACTCCCGATCACGACAATCGCTGGCGGACTGGCGGTAGCTACGAGGACATCATCGCCGAGTCGCACTTGGATGCGGCGCATCTGAAGCAGGGAGTCGAGCGCTACGCCAAGCGCTGAGTCGTGCCCTTGGGCTCACTCGTGGACCGCGGGGCGATTACCTAGTATCGTTGCCCGGCTCGCTCTCCCTCTCAGCCCTAGCCCTCATTGATGACTAAAACGGTAAATGAGCCGCCCCGCGCTCAGTGGAAGTCGAAGTTCGGCTTTATCTTGGCTGCTTCTGGCAGCGCGATCGGCCTCGGTAACATCGTCTTCTTCCCAGCCAACGCCTACGCCTACGGCGGTGGTGCGTTCTATCTGCCTTATTTCATCGCTCTCTTTTTGATTGGTATCCCAGTCATGATCGCGGAGTTTGGGATTGGGGCATATACGCGGCGCTCCTTCCCGTTGGCGATGCGGCAGGTTGGCGGGGCGGCGGCGGAGTTTGCCGGTTGGTTTGCCATCCTGAATGCCAGCTTCATTACGATGTATTACATCACGATCCTCGGATGGGGTCTCGGGACCCTTTTTGGGGCGCTGGGTGACTCGACGGGAGAGGTATTATTTGGTGGCGAGACGTTCTTCGCCTCTGTCGGTGAGGGAGGGGTCAGTAAAAGCAATCCGGAAGGGTTCTTTTATGCTTTGATCCGCAGTTGGCAGCCGGTGCTATTCGTTGTCGTTGTTTGGTTGCTCAACGTAGTTTTGGTTTCAAGAGGGACCAAGACGATCGAGTTTGCAGTCAAGATCTTTGTGCCGACGATGTGGCTGGCGATGATCGGCATGATCGTCATTGGTCTGTCGCAGGAAGGCGGCATCGATGGGGTAATGTTCCTGTTCACGCCCGAGATGAGCGTGCTTAGGAAGCCCGAAGTTTGGCAGGGCGCGATGAGCCAGATGTTCTTCACGCTGTCGCTCGGCTTTGGTGTGATGTCGGCCTACGCCAGTTACCTGCCAAAGAGAAGTGATCACACGCACAATGCGATCACCACCAGCCTGCTCAATTGCGGTTTTGAATGGGTCGCTGGCGTAGCGATCTTTTCTATGCTCTTTGCTTTTGCCATCGAGCCGGAAGTTTCGACCCTGGCGATGATGTTCTTTATTGTCCCGAAGGGCATCGGGAGCGTTGATCCCGGCTTTCAGGTGATTGGTGTTGCTTTCTTCTTCCTGCTCTTGATTGCGGGACTCACCTCAAGCATTTCCTTAGTCGAGGCCCTGGTCTCGGGCATGCAGGATAAGTTTCGGCTGCGGCGCTCCAAGACTCTCATGATCGCGGTTCCCTTCGGTCTGATTGGCTCCGTGCTCTTCGCGCTTCCTGTCATTGTGAACTCACAGTCGGCCGGAGGGGTCTTGGGGCTTACCCTCCTCGATCTGATCGATCATTGGTCCTTTGGTTATGGCTTGCTGATCGTTGGGCTGGTGGAGTGCGTGGTGCTTGGCTGGGTTGTTGGGCCTCGGCGAATCAGGGAACACATCAATAAGAACAGCCGATTTCACTTGGGGGCTTGGTTCGATGTGTTGATCACCTTTGTTATCCCTGCGCTTATCCTGGGAATCCTTGTTTGGAATGTCTGGAACGTGGAGATCCAGAATGGTCTCTATGGCAGCTCCAACGAATATGACTCGGAGGGCGGCCTCCTGGGCTCGCTGCATTACCTTGCGATCGGTGTTTGGCTCCTGGTGACCTGCGGCGGAGGATTATTGCTTACCCGGGCGAAGGGTGAAGAGGGCAGTCATTTGCTGGCAAGTGAGGAGGGCGGACGATGAGTTGGGGTATCCGGGTTGTGCTCTCCCTACTTCTCCTTATGCCCTTGGCGCTGGCGCAGGATGCCATCGTTATTGAGGGGCTGGAGAGTCAGCAGGGCACGGTTTTTCTGACCCAGGGACAGCGCTATGAGGTGCGGGTCCCGGTACAACTCAAGGCCGGTGAGCGTTTGCATTCCTTTGCGCTTGAGCTGCGCCCTGGAAGCCAGGTCGCGCACATCGATCAGGAGGCTGTGCAGAAGCTCGGGGAGGGCCGTTTTGCCGTGACCCCGAGCGAGGCAGCCTTGGCCAAGCTCATCGCTGCGTATGACAGTGGCAAGACCAAGGACGGCAAGCCGGTGCTGAAGAAGCTTGAGATGCCGGTCTCGATCCAGTTCTCCGATTCGCTGCCGCTCGGTTTTTTTGTGATGCTGCTCGCTGGGATCGTGCTTTTTGGTGGCGCGGCCTTGTCGATTCGAACCCTTTTGTCTGTGCACGAGCCGGGCCAGGGCTGAGTCGACCTTCGCCGCGTGCCTCTTGGTGAAGACTGGGGCGACAAAGAGATTCTCTGGGGTCGGGGCTTTGCCTTTGAGGAGCTGCTAGGCTCTTCCACTCGCATTCTCTCTCAGGAGTCGACTATGTCTGCCCTTCGTCATGCTACCCGCATGGGCTTTGCCGCCCTGCTCTTCGCCGTTCCCGCCGCTTCCCAGGCCGTTGTGATCAACGAGATCCTTTACGACAACGCCGGGGCGGACGACCGTGAGTTCGTCGAACTCTACAACGCCAGCAAGTCTCCGGTCGACATCAGCGCTTGGGAGCTTCGGCTTTGGGATCAGAGAAACGCCACGACCTACAAGCGGAAATACACCATCCCCGCAAATACCAAGATTGCGGCGGGCGGTTTCTACGTGATGGGGACGAGCAAGGTTGCAGGTGTCAATCAGGTCCTGGGCGCGGGCAATCTCTTCGAGAACTCGCAGGAGGGCCTTGTGCTCTACAACCCCAAGGGCAAGCGGCGGGTCGACAGCCTTTGCTACGAGACGTACCGCATCAGCGCTACGGCGACCTGGCACAAGTCGATCATCAACGGCGATGGCATTTGGGGGGCGCACATGAGTAGCAATACCTCGCCCACTTCGCTGTCGAGGGTCCTGGATGGCTACAACAGCAAAAGCGGCCAGGACTGGGTGCTGCGCCCCGAGACTCCGGGCAAGACCAACAATCTGAGTAGTGGGGCGGTGCTCTTTGATACTTTCGATAAGGGAACGCCCGAAGCCGTGCACAAAGGTTGGGCTGGCAGCTTTATCCCGCCGGTCTACATCGATCCGACCAAGACCAGCAAGCACAATCCCCAGGTGATCCCGGCCTCGCCCCAGGGCGGTAAATGCCTGGTCATCTACGACAGCTATGACAATGGCGGGAATGCTGGCGTGCTGCTGCAGCGCCCCCAGCGTGACCTCGTCGTCGAGTGCTACGTCTATATCGAGGCCTCGAACGCCACCCAGACTGGCGACCTCGAGATGTGGAGCATTGGTGTCCAGGGAAGCACGACCACCTTCTTCGACTATCCCGATCCCGAGCGGAGCTTTGGCTACAAGCGCAATGGCAACACCGGGGTGTCCGCGACCTATGTCAATAGCAGCAAGGGATCGGCCCTCTACCTCATCGACCACAACGACGGCGGCTCCGACTGGACCGTTCTCGGCAAGATCGTGGTCAGCAAGGGCAAGAACGATGGCTGGCAGCGTCTACGCCTTGAGGTGAACGGCAACAGTGCTGGTCTTTGGCTCGGCGGCAAGATGGGCAGTGGTGCCGGTGAGGTCGTAGGTGGCCGTATCGCGCGGCCGACGCTCGGCGATATCTACGCGGGTTCGCGTGAGAGCTTCAAGAAGCTGGGTGCCAACCGTCCGCTGACGATTGATGATCTGCGCGTGCGCCCGAGCGTGGGCGCCGTGGGCTACTACGGCAGTGCTAGTGCGACCACCGTCGGCGTTGTCGATGCCTTCGTTGCCACCCCGCCAGTGCTCGGGAGCAAGGGTTTTGGCGTGACCGCGCGTCGGCTGGCGGCCAAGAGCCCTGCGCTACTGATCTTGGGGGCCGGACGCAGCAATCTGCCGATCGCGACGATGGCGAAGGGCACGAGTCTCTATACCTCTCCAGTCTTCATCATTGGGGCTAGGTCGGATGCGAAGGGCGAAGCTCACTTTCCCTTCCCGTTGCCGAGCAATAGCAGCTACGCCAATTTCCTGGTGAACTGGCAGGTCTTTGCTCTCGACAGCAAGCTCTCGGCGCCGATGCCGATGGCTGCCTCGCAGGGCATCGAGACCCGCCTGAGTAACTGAGCTAGAAGGGGCTGCAAAGCCCGAGCGAGTAGATAGCGCGGCGATGGCGAGGTCTTCGAGCTGCCTTGGGGCGAAGAGTCTCAAGGGCTTGAGCCACGCCGTCGCCGCCTTGCTTTGGAGGCTCGCTGCTGCTTTCTGGGGATCGGGCAGCACAACTTGCTCGGAATCCTGGAGAGCTAGCCGTCCTGGTTGCTGGCCTTATTCGTCGGCGTCTTTGTGGGAGCTAAGGGCGAACTCTGAGAGCTAAGGGCTCATTCCCAATTGGTCTTATTGCGTTTAAATCGCGCGTCATGTCTAGCTTTAAATCTGGACACGGCTTTGGGCTCCGGCCGGAAACCCTTTTCACTAAGGGGTTAAGGGTATTTTTTGTTGGTCTTGCCCATGCGGTATATGTGGGTGAGTGCCCCGAGCCTAGATACATAAACACTATGGCTAGGTGGCTTATTGGGGCCCTGGCCTCCTTTGTCGATGATTCCTCTTACGTCGAAGACCAGGCGTTGCCACCTCCGCTAGTCGCCTTTTCTCTCCCTCGCACCTCTTTCTTGCGGACTCATCGAATAGGACAGGCTCATGACTGCGACCCGTCGCGACTTCATGAAGTACTCCGCCATGGCGGCGGTCGTTTCAGCAGCGAGGGGCACGGCTATGGCCACGCCCAAGGAGGCCGGCGCCGATCCGACTGCGCCCGACCTTCAGTGGCACAAGAGCGTTTGTCGATTCTGCGGCACCGGCTGCGGTGTGATGATCGGCGTGCGCGACGAGAAGATCGTCAAGCTGCGTGGTGACCCCGAGCATCCGACCACCAAGGGCTTGGTCTGCGCGAAGGCGCTGTTCCTGCCAGTGATGGTTCGTTCCCCTGATCGCCTGCAGTACCCGCAGATTCGGAAGAACGGCAAGCTTGAGCGCGCCAGCTGGGAAGAGGCGATGAGCCTCGTGGCTGAGAAGTTTACCGAGGCGATCAAGAGCAAGGGGCCGAACGGTGCCGCCTTCTACGGATCGGGTCAGTGCCTTTCTGAGGAGAGCTACCTTGCCAACCGCCTGTTCAAGGGCGGCATCGGAACCAACAACGTCGAAGGCAACCCACGCCTGTGCATGGCTTCGGCTGTCGGTGGCTACGTCTCGACCTTCGGCAAGGACGAGCCGATGGGAAGCTACGGCGACATCGACCATGCCAAGGTCTTCTTCCTGGTCGGCTCGAACACCGCCGAGTGCCACCCTGTGATCTTCGACAAGATCCTCGCGCGCAAGCAGTCGCGACGCGACGTGCTGGTCATCGTCTGTGACCCGCGTAAGAGCCCGGTCACCTCAATCGCCGATGTCCATCTCGACCCAGTTCCGGGCTACGACCTGGCGATCTTCCACGCGATGGCGCACGTCATCATCAAGGAAGGGAAGTACGACAAGAAGTTCATGGACAAGAACGTCCAGTTCAAGATCGTTGAGAACGGCAAACCCAAGAACGTTGGTTGGGACGGCTACAAGGCCTTCCTGGAGCAGTTCACGCCAGAGGCCGCCTCGCGTATCTCGGGTGTGCCCGCAGACAAGATCGTCGAAGCGGCGCGTATTTTTGCCGGCGGCCCGACCATGAGCTTCTGGACCATGGGCCTCAATCAGCGCATCACCGGCGTCTGGGCCAACAACCTGATGCACAACCTGCACCTGATCACCGGCCAGATCGGCAAGCCGGGGGCGACACCCTTCTCGTTGACCGGCCAGCCCAATGCCTGCGGCGGTGTCCGCGACACCGGCTCGCTGTGCCACATCCTCCCCTACGGGCGCGTGGTCAAGAAGCCCGAGCACCGCAAGCAGATGGAGGAGATCTGGGGAGCACAGCCCGGCAAAATCCAGCCGAAGCCTGGCCTCAACACCGTCGAGTTGTTCAAGGCCATGAAGCGCGATGAGGTTCAGGCCATCCTGATCAGCACGACCAATCCTGGCCAGTCGATGCCGAACCTGAGCATCACGCGCGATGCCATGGGCAAAGAAAGGGCGAAGAAGCCCTTTGTTTGCGTGATCGATGGCTACCCGACGCGGACGACGGAACTCGCCGACGTGGTTTTGCCTGCGGCGATTTGGACCGAGAAGGCGGGCGTCTTCGGCATGTCCGAGCGCCGCTACCAGTACCAGCCCAAGGTCTGCCGTTCGCCGGGTGAGGCGCGTCCGGACCTCGAGATCATCCTCGACCTGGCAGCCCGCTTGGAGGCCAGCGGGGTCGTGCCGCGCGGCTACATCTCCAGCAAGTTTAAGAACGAGGATGACGTTTGGGACGAGATGCGTCTCGCTTCAAAGAACACGCCTTACGACTTCTGGGGCATGACTCGTGAGCGCCTGAAGAAGGAGCGCGGTATTCGCTGGCCTGCCCCGACGGTTGATTCCAAGGGCACGGCACGCCGTTTCGTCAAGGGCGAGGATCCTCTCCTCGACAAGGGCCCCTTCGCCGACAACTCGCTCCAAGATGGTGAGACCAAGTTCTATGCGGCTCCGAATCACCGCGCTGTTGTGTGGTGCCGTCCGGCCAAGCCGCCAGCAGAGCCGGTCGATGATGAGTACCCGGTTGTGATGTCTACCGGGCGCGTTCTTGAGCACTGGCACACGGGCACGATGACGATGACGGTGCCGCAGCTGAGGCGGGCCTACCCCGAGTGCTACGTGGAGATTCACCCCAATGACGCTCGCAAATGGGACATCCAATCGGGCGACATGGTCCGGATCACCTCCCGTCGTGGCGAAGCCCTGATCAAGGCTCGGGTCATCGACATGCCTCGAGAAGGCATGGTCTTCGTTCCTTGGCACTGGGCGGGCAGGGATAGCCTGATCAACTTTGTCACCATCGATGCCTACGACCCGGGTTCGAAGCAGCCCGAGTTCAAGGTCTGCGCCGTCAAAATCGCCAAGGCCTGAGGCAAGGGAGTATGTGATGAAACCCGCGATGCGGATCCTGATCGTGCCGGCGCTCGCCGCTGGCCTCGCGATCGGCTGCGCCTCAGGCGGTGGCGGGAGTGCTCCCGTCACCGGGGGATCGGCGCCGAAGCAGGAGCCGAAGAAGTCCGAGGCGAGTAAGTCGGAGCCTGTGGCCCAGCTGCAGAAGAAGCAGGTCAAGAAGCCTGCGCAGCAGGCGAAGAAGAAGCCAGCAAGGCCAGCAAAGCAGCCAAGGCCAGCAAGGCAGAAGCCGAAATCGTCAGAGAAGCCTAGCCCCAAAGGCGATGAGCGCTTCGCCGACGATGCATTCCCGCCGACGGTCAGTGACGTCGGCTACCACAAGAAGGCCTGGTTCCGCAACGACTGCCTGCGTTGCCACGAGACGGGGGTCGGCAAGGCTCCGATGGTGGTTCACGAGAGTATGCTCTCGAGTGCCCAGCAGGCCATCCTCAAGACCGCCAAGTGTCGGAGCTGCCATGTCAAGGTGCCGGGTAGCAAGCCCAGCACCAAGAAGCGCAAGCGCGACGAGCGCTTCGACGAGTTTGCCTTCCCGCCAATGATTCCGGCCTCGGCATCGCACCGCGGGGCCTGGGGTCGGCAGGACTGCTTGCTCTGCCACGAAGACGGGATCAAGGGCGCGCCGATCGCCGAGCACAAGAGCATGCTCACATCGGCGCAACGCAAGATCCTGAGCACCGCCAAGTGTCGTAGCTGCCACGTGCAGGTTCGGACCGCCGATAACCAGCGCCGAAAGCGCAACCGCTGAGGAGGCCGGGGGCGTCGCACAGGCTGAAAGTGCGCCGGTCCCGGGTCGAGGTGATTTCATGTCGCAATCGGAGCAGCAGGGCAGCCAGAGCCGGATCAGCTACGGCTCAGGTGCTTGGCTCGTAGCCCCGGTCTTCTTTGCTCTCGCAGCCTGGTTCCTCTGGGGGCCGCAGCTTGCGGCTTATCCGAAGGAGCCAGTCCATCGCATCAGCAAGGCGCGGATCATGCCGGTGCTACGCCGTGCGGTCCTGGGGGATCCTCCCCAGCTTATGATCAATGGCTTCGAACGCAGTTGCATGGACTGTCACCGCACCTTCCTGACCAAGCAGCCCAAGGCGCAGGGGCTTATGCAGCACCAGCATGTCGTGTTGGTGCACGGCCCCAACACGAGCTGCATGGACTGCCATGATTACGAGGATCGCGACAAGCTCAAGCTCAACGGCGGCGGCCTGGTGAGCTTCCGTCAGACTGCCCAGCTCTGTGCGAGCTGCCATGTCGACATCTACAGCGACTGGACCCGTGGCATCCACGGCAAGGCGTTTGGCTCCTGGCAGAAGGGCAGCCCAGAGCGTCGGCAGTTAGGGTGCACCGAGTGCCACGACCCACACATGCCGCGCCATCCGGCGATGGCGGCGATTCGGCCGCTCCCCGGCCCCAATACCCTGCGGATGGGGAAACGTGGCCAGGGGCATGCGGAGGATGAGCACCAAGAGCGTGACCCGCTGCGGAAAGCGCTCCAGCACTACAAGCAGCTAGAGAAGGGGGAGGAGCACTGATGGATCGGCGCAGCTTCCTTCGGACCGCCGCTGGCGGTGTCGCAGCAGTTGGTGGGCTTGCGGCTGTGGCCTCAGCTCTCAGCCCTCTCAAGGACTTCGAAACCTCGAATCTCAGCGTCGAGCAGTTCCTGCAGAAGCACTACAAGGAGCTGTCACCCGAGGAGATGGAGGAGGTCCTGGAGAGGATCCGCAATGAGGTCGAGAAGCGTTACGGCCTGCGGCCGGAGCTTCGCGACGTCAGGCCGATGGATGGGGTCGAGTTTGGCTACGCGCTCAACCTCGGACGTTGCATCGGCTGCCGCAAGTGTGTGCACGCCTGTGTGGCCGAGAACAATCAAAGCCGCAGCCCCGAGATCCAATACATCCGCGTGCTAGAAATGCCGCGTGGCAGCGTGGATATCGGCCACGGGAATCACCACTACGAGCGGGCCAAGGTGCCCGATCCGGACCACTACTACATGCCGGTCCAGTGCCACCAGTGCAAAAACCCGCCCTGCGTCAAGGTTTGCCCGGTCGAGGCGACCTGGCAGGAGCCCGATGGCCTCACGGTCATCGACTACAACTGGTGCATCGGCTGTCGCTACTGCGAAGCAGCATGTCCCTACTGGGCTAGGCGCTTCAACTTCGCCAAGCCAGAGCTGCCCCAAGAGGATCTCAACCCGGACATGAGCTATCTCTCCAACCGCCCGCGGGAAAAGGGCGTGATGGAGAAGTGCACCTTCTGCCTGCATCGGACGCGCGAAGGCAAGATGCCGGCCTGTCTTGAGGCCTGCCCGGTAGGCGCGCGCAACTTCGGCAACCTTCTCGACCCCGAGTCCGAGGTCGCGATGGCGCTCAAGCACAAGCGGGTCTTCGTTCTCAAGCAGGACGTCAACACGCTGCCGCGCTTCTTCTATTACTACGACGAGGACAACTTCGAGGACCGCCGGCTCGAAACGACGGGGGCGGGGCGATGAAGGACTATCTCACCTTCCTCCGGCGCTGCTTTCGAATCAGCTTCATCGGCGACTGGCGTTATTACTCGTGGATGATCCTGCTGACGGTCGTCGCCCTTCTTGGCCTTAACGCCTATTCGCACCAGTTGGTCGACGGGCTGGCGACCACAGGTATGACCGATCAGGTGTCCTGGGGCCTGTACATCGCGAACTTTACCTTCCTCGTGGGCATGGCTGCGGCGGCGGTCATGTTGGTGATTCCGGTTTATGTCTATCGCAACCGGGATTTGCACGACCTCGTGATCTTCGGCGAGCTGCTTGCCGTCGCGGCGATCCTGATGTGTTTGGCCTTTGTCGTTGTGGACTTGGGCCAACCGCTGCGCGGTATGAACCTATTACGGCGCTTCAACTTCCCGGACTCGATCTTGACCTGGGACGTTGTCGTACTGAATGGCTACCTGCTGCTCAACCTGCATATTTGCGGCTACCTGATCTACTGCGCATACAAGAAGCGTAGTCCGGCAAAGTGGTTCTATATCCCCTTCGTGTTCACCGCGATTGTCTGGGCGATCTCTATCCATACAGTCACGGCATTCCTCTACGTCGGCCTTGGTGGGCGTCCGTTTTGGAACAGCGCGATTTTGGCCCCTCGCTTCCTCGCCTCCGCGTTTGCGGCAGGGCCAGCGGTCATTATTCTGACCTTGCAGATCATCCGTAAGTGCACGGAGTACGAGGTTACGGACAAGGCGCTTGGCTTGCTGCGCGGCATTGCCACGGTGGCGCTTTCGATCAACATGTTCCTGTTGATCAGTGAGATCTTTACCGAGTTCTACACCGACTCGGCGCATATCCATTCGGCACAGTACCTCTTTTTTGGCCTGCACGGCTTTAGTGGTCTGGTGCCGTGGATCTGGACCGCGATCGGACTCAATGTCGTCGCGATGTCCCTCCTCTTTATTCCGTCCACGCGCCGGAGTATTGCGTACACCAATATCGCCTGCGTGGCGATGATTGTCGGCATTTGGATCGAAAAGGGGATGGGGCTGATTATCCCTGCCTTCATCCCTTCGCCACTCCACGAGATCGTGGAGTACGTGCCGACTGCCAACGAGATTCTCGTTTGTTTGGGGATTTGGGCCTTCGGCCTTCTGGTCTACACGATTCTCGTGCGGATCTCGATTCCCGTCCTTTCGGGGCACCTCACGGAAGACACTCTGCATGTGACAGAGATAAGTGGTGCTCCCTCCAACCGTAAGCAAGTAGAAAGGAGTTCGGTCCAATGAAGGACAACCTTCTGCGTGCTTTCTTCTTGGCCGCCCTAACCCTTCTGCTCGCTCCGACTGTGTTTGCGCAGGCGATCGGGCTTCCCGAGATTTCCAAGGAATCTCAGGGTTGTATATCGTGCCACAAGAAGATGCACCGCGGCATCTACCAGCAATGGGGTGCCAGCAAGCACTTCCGTGCCAACGTCGGCTGTTATGAGTGCCACGCCGCTTCCAAGTCCGATAAGGACGCTTTCGACCACTACGAGTCGACGATTGCGGTTCTGGTTACGCCAAAGGACTGCGGGCGTTGCCATCCGAAGGAAGTGGACGAATTCATCCACTCCCACCATGCTAAGGCGGGTCGTATTCTTGGGTCCCTGGATAATGCTCTTGCTGAGATTGTCGAGGGTAACCGGGCAATGATCACGCCGGCTTTCCCGAACGGGAACTCGGCCGCAGCGGTCAACGGTTGCTGGCAGTGCCACGGCTCGCAGGTCAAGGTGTTGGCCGATGGTAGCCTCGATCCGGCGACCTATCCGAACAGTGGTATCGGTCGACTGAACCCGGACGGCAGCGAAGGTTCGTGCAATGCCTGCCACGTGCGTCACGAATTCTCGGCGGCTCAGGCCCGTCACCCTGACACCTGCGGTAAGTGCCACCTTGGCCCGGACCACCCGCAGAAGGAAATCTACGAGGAGTCGAAGCACGGCATCGCCTTCTTCACCAACGAGGACAAGATGAACCTCGACTCCAACAAGTGGATCGTGGGTGAGGACTATTGGCATGCGCCGACCTGTGCGACCTGTCACATGTCCCAAACCAAGAACCAGCCGGTGACCCATGACATTGGTCTGCGCATCTCCTGGAACAACCGGCCGCCGATCTCGGTGCGTCCGGAAATCTCCGATGCGAAGATGAATCTTCCCGGCAAGGATGTCCCGTGGCAGGTCCGTCGCAAGAACATGAAGGACGTCTGCTCCAACTGTCACAACAAGAACTGGGTCAACAACTTCTACGTGCAGTACGACGCTCTGGTCGAGCTGTACAACGAGAAGTTCGCCAAGCCGGGCAAGGCGCTCTACGCCCTGGCCAAGCCGCTGCGCCCGTACAAGGCTGCGTTCAGTCACCCGGTCGATTGGTACTGGTGGGAGCTATGGCACCACGAAGGTCGTCGCTCGCGTCACGGTGCCTCGATGATGGCACCAGACTACACGCACTGGCATGGCACCTATGACGTCGCCAAGACCTTCTACACGCACTACATCCCAGCCCTGAAGAAGCTGGCGAAGGAAGCGCAGAACAGCGACGATCCGGCCAAGGTCGAGGGTGGTAAGAAGCTGGCGGCCAAGATCAAGGCCGTCCTGAATACCAAGGACCACTCCTGGTTCATCGACAAGATGGATCCCGCCGAGCGCGCCAGGCGCGATAAGGCCCGTAAGGAGTTCCTGAAGCGCTACAAGAAGTAGAGCAGAGCTGGCTTCTGGGCCGGACTCTTATGGGAGGCGCCCACGTGGCTCGTGCTGCATGGGCGCCTTCGCGTACCCTGACCCAGGCTTTGTGGAGCTAGTCGCACATCGATAAAGTCGCCCGGCGACAAAGCTCCACCGGTGCCCTCCCTTCGACGCCCAGGAGGCGTCAGCAAGGCGCCAGGCTTCGGTTGGCCTGCCTGCGTTTTCGGTGCCGGTGGAGGCGGAAGACACGGGCTGCGACTCGCGAAACCTTATAGGCGGCTTGTCATCGATGACCGAAAAGAAGCTCACAGAAGAGGATGCTCGCATGGCCTTGTCGGATCATGCGATCAAGAAGGCGGCACAGCTCCGGGATCGTTGTGGCGGGGAGATGACTTGGCCGAAGTTCTTGGCCTTGCTAGGTGATGCCGAAGCCATCCGCTATCCCTGCCGGGTGACTTTTGGTGCGGAAGCCCTGGAGCCGGGGGAGTTTGCCTGGCCTCAGCCCTTGGGCGAGAAGCCTCAGGATGGCTTTTGTCTGTGGCTACATCCGAAGTTTGAAGGACGGGACGCGGACTGCCTATTGCTCGCGGCATATCAGCTCGTAGTCGTCAACTACGGGGAAGTCGCCAATCACGAAGCCGCGGAACTCTTTGGTGCGACCTTGTGTGGGATGGAGCGGGAGGCCTACTACGAGCGGGTTTGTGCTCTTGCTGATGAAGTGATCTCTGGTACGGAGTAGCTCCGGCCTGGAAGGGGCCGTGCCGCTACGGCTCGCCCCCACATGAACAGAGGGAACCCAAGCGTTGCTCGATGAATGCCCCCCCGAAGACGCCCGGCCGGAAGCCTCCGATGGCCACCGGTCTGCGCCGGGTCATCTATCTGCTCCTGGGCTGGTTTTTCGTCGGGGTGGCGGCGCTTGGGGTTGTGCTGCCGCTGCTGCCGACGACGCCGTTCTTGCTACTCGCGGCTATCCTCTTCGCCCGCTCCTCAGAGCACTTCTACGCCTGGCTACTGGGGAACCGGCACTTTGGAGCTGTGATTCGGCAGTGGCGTGAGGATGCTTCCCTGCCCTTGGGCGTGCGGATCAAGGCGATCGTGTTGGTGGTCGCCGTGTTCTCCCTGTCGATCTATCTGATGCGCGCTTTGCCCTGGCTCCAGCTCGGCCTCGTGCTGCTCTGCGCCGGACTGGTCCTCTTCCTCTTGCGACTGCCTGAGCGGGCGATGCAGGAGGCGAGTCACGAGACGGATCAGGAGAAGAGCAAGGACGTCTGAGGGGGCCCGCGGCAGGAAGCCCTGGTCTCAGGTGCTATAGCGATCTCGCAGCTCTTTCAGCTTGAGTAAGGCATCCATCGGTGAGAGTTCATCGGGGGAGAGCTTCTCGATTTCGTCCAAGAGTCGATCCGCCGAGGGGCGGAAGAGGTTGAGCTGGCGGGGGGTCGGATGATAGGCGGCTTCTCGTGATTGGCTGCGTTTATGCACCGCGAGTGGCTTGATGCTCTCTCCCTCACTCTCGAGTTCGTCGAGGATTTGGTTGGCGCGATCGAGGATGCTCCCGGGGACGCCGGCGAGCCGTGCTACGTGTAGGCCATAGCTCTTGTCGGTCCCTCCCGGCTGAATGCGGTGTAGGAACACGATCTCGTTTTCCCATTCGCGCACGGCGACGTGGCAGTTGTGCACGCCGGGCATGAGATCGGCGAGTTCGGTCAGCTGGTGGTAATGCGTGGCAAAGAGGGCGCGGCAGCCCAGGTCTTGGTGCAAGGCCTCGCAGATGGCCCATGCTAGGGAGAGCCCGTCGTAGGTGCTGGTGCCACGGCCGACCTCGTCAAGGATGACTAGGCTGTGCTCGGTCGCGTTATTGAGGATGTTCGCGGTCTCGGTCATCTCGACCATGAAGGTCGAGCTGCCGCGAGCGATGTCGTCACTGGCTCCCACGCGGGTGAAGATGCGGTCGACCAGGCCCAGCTCCATCGAGCGCGCCGGCACGAAGCTGCCGATTTGGGCAAGGAGGGTGAGGAGGGCGACCTGCCGGATGTAGGTCGACTTACCGGCCATGTTGGGGCCGGTGATGAGGAGCAAGCTCTTCCCCGGTGGCTCGAGATCGCTGTCGTTGGGGACGAAGGGCTCGCTTCGCAGCGTCGTTTCGAGGACCGGGTGCCGCCCCTCTTCGATCAGTAGGGTCTTGGATTCGTCGACCTTGGGGCAGCACCAGGCACGCTCGACGGCCAGCTCGGCGAGGCTGGCGGCGACATCGACGTCGGCGACAATCTGCGCCGTGTCGAGGATGCGTGCAACTTCTCGGGCGAGTGCTTCCCGGAGCTGGGTGAAGAGCTCGTACTCGATCTCCTTGATCCGGTCTTCGGCCTTGAGGACCTTGGTCTCGAAGTCCTTGAGCTCGGGGGTGACGTAGCGTTCCGCGTTCTTGAGGGTCTGCTTGCGCACCCACTCGGTCGGGACCCGTCCCTCGGAGGCAGCGTGTGTCGCTTCGATGTAGTAGCCGAAAACCTTGTTGTAGCCGATTCTCAGGGAGTGGATCCCGGTGCGCTCGATCTCCTGCTCCTGGAAGCGGAGCATCCAGTCTTTGCCCCTGGTTGAGATCACGCGCAGCTCGTCGAGTTCTTCGTGCACGCCGGAGCGGATCAAGCCGCCGTTCTGCACTTGATTTGGAGGATCCTCGACCATGCGCTCTTGGATGAGTGCGCGTACGTCCTGCAGTTGGTCCATCGCTGCGGCTAGTGCTGCGAGGCGGGGGCTCTGTCGTGGCTCCAGCAGCTCGTGCAGCTTTGGCAGGCGGCTGAGGCTCTCGGCGAGTGCCGTTAGGTCGCGGGGCAGGGCGCGGCCACAGGACAGACGTGCGGAGAGTCGTTCGAGGTCTTGGATGCTGCCGAGTTGCTCGCGGATCTGTTCGCGGATGCTCCTCTCGATGAAGAACTCCATGACCGCTGCTTGGACGCTGAGCACCTCGTCTAGGAGGGTGAAGGGCAGGAGGACGCGGTCGCGCAGGAGGCGCGCGCCCATCGGCGTGCGGGTCTTGTCGATGACCGAGAGCAGGCTGCCCTCGCGCTGGCCTTCGCGTTGGGTGCGGACCAGTTCGAGGCTGGAGCGGGTGGCACGGTCGAGGAGCATCCTCCCCCGGTCCTGGAAGACCTCGATGCGGCGCACGTGCGGTAGCGCGTGCCGCTGTGTTTCCTGGACGTAGCGGATCAGGGCGCCGGCAGCGGAGATGGCCAAGGGCATCGCATCTTTGGCCAGCCCAAAGCCCTCGAGGGTCTTGAGGGAAAAGAAGCGGAGCAGCTCCTTCTCGCATTCCTCCACGTGGAAGTCGAAGGCCGGGCAGGGGTGCACCGGCGCGTCGATTCCCGGAAACAGCGGCTCGCCTTCCCGCTCGGGCTGCTCATGCTCCGATACGAGGATTTCGGCCGGGTCGATGCGGCCGAGCTCATCCTCGATCTGGCTGTCTGCGCGCTCCTGGACCAAAAAGGTGCCGGTCGACAAGTCGAGCCAGGCGAGTCCTGCGCGGCCCTTGGCGCGCAGAAGCGCGCAGAGCCAGTTGGGGCGATCGGTGTCGAGGACCTGATCTTCGGTCAGGGTGCCGGCAGTGACGATGCGCACCACTTCGCGGTCGACCAGGCCCTTTGTTGTCTTGGGGTCGCCGGTCTGCTCGCAGATGGCCACGCGTTTGCCGGCGCGCACCAGCTTGAGCAGGTAGGCCTCTGCTGCTTTGACCGGGACGCCGGCCATCGGGATTGCCTGGGCGCCCTTGCTGCGGGCGGTCAGGGTGATGCCGAGGATGCGGGCGGCGTCCTTGGCGTCCTCGTAGAACATCTCGTAGAAGTCGCCCATGCGATAGAACAGCAGGGCGTCCTCGTGCTGACGCTTGATCGAGCGATACTGCGTCATCATCGGCGTCTCGCTCGCGCCTTTGCTCTTCGCCGCCACGGCTCTCCCCCTGCAATCACCTACGAAAGAAGCGCAAGAGACTAGCGGGCTCGGGGGCCGGCTCCAGGATTCAGGGGCTCTGGAGTTCGGGGGCGCCGCGGACCGGCTCCTCGCTGCGCTGCTCAAGAGCCTGGCGGGTAAGCGCTTCGAGTCCGACTTCGCGCTCAAGGGTCTCGGCGAGCCTAGCGCGCCCGGTGGTCGCGGGCCGCTCCGGCTGGAACAGGGTGCAGGCATCTTCGTGCGGCCGGATGCTGATGTCGAAGCTGCCGATTCGACGGGCGAAGGCGATGGTCTCTTCCTTGTCGAAGCTCAGCAAAGGGCGCAGGACGGGCAGCTCGCTCAGGGCCGCGTCGACGGTGCGGAGGTTGGAGAGGGTCTGGCTGGCGACTTGGCCGAGGCTGTCGCCGGTCACCAGGGCCTCGTGTCCCTGCTCTAGGGCGATCTGCTCGGCGATGCGCAGCATCGAGCGCCGGTAGAGCAGGGTTCGGTAGTCTTCGCGGCCACTGTCGCGGATCGCTAGCTGCAGGGGGCTGAAGGGCACGAAGTGCAGGCGCGAGCGGCCCTGCCAGCGGCGGAGCCGTTCGGCCAGGGCGCGGACTTTTTCCGCCGCCGCCGGGCCGGTGAAGGGGCGCCCATCGAAGTGCACGAAGTCGCAGGTGCAGCCGCGCTTCATCATCTGCCAGGCCGCTACCGGTGAGTCGATGCCGCCAGAAAGCAGGACGAGGACGCGGCCGGAGCTTCCGACGGGGAGGCCACCAGGGCCTGGGATGCGCTCGACAAAGAGGAAGCTCCCCTCGCTGCGGATCTCGACGCCGAGCTCGAGTTCAGGCTGGTGTAGGTCGACGCGCAGCACCGGGAAGCTCTCTAGCAGTAGGGCTCCGAGTTCAGGAGCTAGTTCCTGGCTGCGCTGCGCGAAGCGCTTGTCTTGTCGCTTGACGGTGACACGGAAGGGCACGCTTGCCGCGCGGCTTGCCCTTCGCCGCTGTAGCCAGTTCTTCACCAGGGCCAAGGCTTGCCGCCGGATCACTTCCAGGTCGCTCTCGACTCGAAGGGCAGGGCTGCTGCTCATGACCCCAAAGACCTCGGAGCAGCGCTTGGCCAGGGCCTGGGCATCCTCCACCGGGCCGAGGTAGTAGCGCCCGCGTGCTCGCTTCTGTGGGCGCAGGCTGGTGACGGCGCGGAGGTTATCGAGAAGCCGCTGTTCAAAGCGTCTTTGGTTCTTGCCCTTCAGCGCAATCTCGCCTGGGCGAATGAGCACCAGCTCTGGCAGATGCTCGGTCATGCCCTTCTCCGAGTTCATGGCCGAAGCGGTTGCAAGCTCTGCACGATCTCGGGGAGGGCCCTGCAGATCGCGTCGACGTCCTGCTCCTGGTTCAGGCGTCCGAAGGAGATGCGGAGCATGCCGCGCAGCTCTTCGCCGGGGACCCCGATCGCCTCGAGTCCGAACTCCTCTCCGGACTTCTTCTTGTCGTGTTGGCTGCAGGCGCTGCCAGTCGAAACGTAGATCCCATGCTCGTCGAGGTGGTGGAGTAGGACTTCGCCGACCAGGCCTGGCAGGGTGATGGGCAAGAGGTGGGGCAGGCGCCGCTCGGGGTCGCCCAGGACTCGGAGCTGGGGGATCGCCGAGCGCAGTCGCGACTCACAGTCGTCACGCATCCTGCGGATACGCCCCGATTCCTCGTCCATGCGCGAGACCCACAGTTCGGCCGCTCGTGCGAAGGCGTGGGCGCCGGGCACGTTTTCGGTGCCCGAGCGCAGCCCGGATTCCTGGCCGCCACCGGTCACGAAGGCTTTCGGATGTGCCTTCGCGCCGAGGGCCAGGGCGCCGAGCCCTTTGGGGCCGTGGATCTTGTGTGCGGCGATGGTTGCTGAGTCGGCGCCCATGCGGTCGAGATCGAAGGGCGCCTTGGCGAAGGCCTGGACGATGTCGACGTGAACGTGAGCCCTGGGAGCATGCTCGCGCACGAGGGCGATGGCCCCCTCGATGTCGCTCAGCGTGCCAAGCTCGTTGTGCCCATAGAGCAGGGAGATGAGTCGTACCGGCGCCGCGGCTTCTTGGCGAAGCTCCTGCTCCAGCGCCTCCAGGTCCAGTTGGCCCGAAGCATGCACTGGCAGGGCGACGGGAGTAAATCCATCAGTGGCCAGGTCGGTGATGGTGGCTGTGGTGGCTGGATGGTCGGCTCGCCCGAAGAGAATCCTCCCGGCGTCCTTCTTGCCGGCGTCTTTGCGGGTGATGCCGCGGATCGCCAGATTGCTGGCTTCGGTGCCGCCGCCGGTGAAGACGAGGCTGCGAGCGCCGAGCATTCCGCTGAGGAGGAGCCGGGCTCGTTCGAGCATGCGATGGGCTGCGACGCCCGGGGGATGCAGTGACGAAGGATTGCCGAAGCAATCACGCATCGCTTGCGCCATGGCGTCGATGACCTCGGGGTCCATCGGCGTGGTCGCGGCATTGTCTAGGTAGTGGGAACCGAACTGTGTCGCGACTTGGTCCTGAGCCACGGGGCCTCACATCAGCTTGAGTTTCTCGTGCAGGGTCGAGTAGGCGATGCCGAGAGCCTTGCAGGCCAGCGACTTGTTGCCACCGACCAGCTCGAGCACGCGCATGATGTGCTCGGACTCGATCTGCTTGAGGGTGGGGATCTCGGTAGGCACGGCATCCGAGGCCGGCTTGTTCTGGGTGAACTGAGGCGGCAGCTGCTTGGGGTAGATCACGTGGCCGCGGGCCAGGACGGCGGCGGTCTCAAGCACTTGCTCCAGCTCTTTGATGTTGTTCGGCCAGTGGTAGGCACGGAGGCGGTCCATGGCGCGTGGGCTAACCCGGGCTGCCCCTGCCCCAGTGCGGGCGGCGTACTCTTCTAAGAAGTACGAGGCCAGGAGCGGAATGTCGTCGAGTCGTCGACGGAGAGGAACGGTGACCAAGGCCCGGTGCGGGAAAAGCGCGATCAGATCCGGGTGCAGGGTGCCACAGAGTTCTTCGTAGTTGAGCGAACTGGTGGCGATGAGCCGGGTGCGCAGTGGGGTGGGGTCGAGGGCTGTGTTGATGCGACCGTTGAGCAGCTCGTCGGTCAGGCGGAGCTGGGCGCTTTCCGGTAGGTGCTCGATGTTGCGGATACAGAGGGTTCCGCCATGGGCCGCTTGGATCGCGTAGTTGCCAGGGTGATCCCCTTCGAGTCCGAAGAGCTGGTCCTCGGCCCGTTGGATGCCTTCCGGGGTCAAGCGAACGGGAACGAAGGGCGGTACGGTCTCTTCTCCGCTGCGCGTTTCGTGCCCACCGCTATGTAGGTGCATCGCGAGGAACAGTTTGCCCGAGCCCGGCTCGCCAGTGATCAGCATCGGGTCGCTCAGACCGGAGAGTCGAACCAAATCACGCCGCAGCTGCTGGGTCTCGGGGGAGACGCTGAGCAGGCTAGGTAAGCGGCGGGTGAAGGACCGCATCGCGAGCTTATCGTTCTCAAGTCGCTCGATGGTCTCGATGGTCTCGAGGCGGGCATCAAGGAGGCGCACGATGAGCTGGAGCAGCTGAAGGTCCTCGGTCGGTGCGGGGCGGCACTCCTCGAAGGGGGTGCTGTCGCTTGAGCTGACGGTCTCGCCTCGCTCCTCCAGGGAATTGAACTCGGAGTTCTCAAGTCGACGCTGAACAAAAAGGAAGCCTTCGACCCGGTCGCCGCGAATCCAGGGGGCAGCCATCAGTCTTTCGATGCCGGTGTCGTTGCCCTGAGAGGGGCGCCGGCAAAGACAAGCAGCTCGATGCTTGCTTCGGAGTTCGGACAGGAGCTTGCGGGGAATCTTGAGCGAGCTGTGGGCCTGTGTCTCGCCCGTTTTGCCGTCCTTTGCCTCCAAGGCGCGCTGCTCGCTAGCCAGGATGTCGATCCTGTCCTGGGAGCCGATGCGCCCAATGACGATGCGGTCGTGGGGTATGAGCTGGCGCGCCATGCTCACGACCAGCCAAGCGGCATCCGCGATGGAGCGAACCGGCTGGAGGGCGTCTGCAACCAGTGCGAGCGTCTTGAGTTGTTCGTTGCTTGGCTGCGGCTCTGTTTCGGGGAGAGCCCAGATATCGAAGACCTTGCTGCTTTCCGTGGCGTCGAAGCGTGCGTGCGGCTCGTTGGGGCCGAGCAGCACGGCCTCGGTCGAGCCGAGGCGGAATCGGGCCCCCACAGGGACAGGCAGTGCCTCATTGGCGGCCTTGCCATTGACCTCGACCAGGTTCTTGGCGCCAGCGTCGCGAATGAAGAGTTCGTGCCCCTCGTACCAGAGAACCGCGTGCCGCCGACTTACGAGTGGGTCGGGGATCACGATGTCTGAGTGCGGATCGCGTCCGATGGTCCAACGGCTACCGCGAAGCAGGAAGGGGCGTTCCTTCCCATTACTTACGAAGATTAGGCGAAGTTGGGGCATTGGCGCTCGGATTGAATGGCGGAGCAGTGTAGCGACCGATTCACAGATACTCGACGCTAGATCCGGAGAGACTCATAGAGTCTGTTACTGCGACAGAAGCTGAGCTGTGTTCTCGGTGAAGCTTCGATGGGTGCCGAGTCTGGGCTTCGATTGCAGATGCCTGGCATCGGGTGCCGATAGCATTGGCATGTGGTGGGTATTGCTGTGGGCTGGCGCAAGCGTTGTCTCGGGGGGCGTCTTCGGGCGTTTTCTCCGTTCAAAGCGGGTGTTTGCTGCCGAAATCCCATTTCGAGATTTTTTCGATTCGCTGATTCGGGAGTGGGACAGGCAGGTCCCCGACCTGCCGATCGCTGGGATTTCCGGCGAAGGGATGGGTGTTGTGATCGCGGACGAAAGTCTCGAATTCGCCTTGCCAATGGCGGATCTCTATACCCTTTGGTTACGTGCAGCCTTATCCGAGCGCGACGCGAGGATGGCAGAACTCGTGGCTGCGCGCCGCAGAGAGCTGCGTCAGCTTTTTTCGCGAACCCACTACCACGCTACTCAGGGCGATCGTCGCCGTATTTATCCGCAGATTAGGATGCGTGAATGGGTGGATCGGCAGAGCCCTGCCTTTGGTATTGGGGCCATCGTAACGCACGAACTCGAGGGGGACCTCGTGGTCTGCTACGTCTGGGGAGGAGAGGAAGAGCTATCTCTCATAAACGAGGCCGAGCTGCGGGCTCTGGGGCTGAGCCGCGAAGAGCTTGCTGATCTGGCTCTCTCCAATCTCAATGCCGAGTGTGAGGCGTTCGATCTTGTGCCTAGCGAAGAGGAGCAGGCAGAGTTCGTTGCTGCCGAGGGCCGCCACGCTGCCGAGCAGGTCTTGCTTGCCCTGGCGGAGGAGGTGCCCGGGCTCGATCAGCTGGTCTTCGCCTTACCTGAGCGTGGCGAGCTACATGTCGCCAGTCGCGGCAAGCGCTTGAACGAGTTGATGCGGCATGTGGAAGAGAGCCACGCGGGGGCCGAGGAGCCGCTGCCTAACCGGCAGTTGGAAAAGGCCCACGAGTGAGCGAGTACCGGATTCGGTGTTCCATTGGCGCCCGAAGGGTGAGGGGCTCTACGCTTCTCAGCGCGAACCCAGGCGAATCTCGGTCATCTCGGTGGATGCGCGGGCTTCGATGAGGCCTTCGGATTCGCTGGTGTCGCCTTTGCCGGTGGTCGGCGTCCACCAAACGGTGTAGCGCAGCTCGCCGCGAGGCAGCTGGTCGAGGCGGATCTCACCCTTGGAGTCGCTGCGCCCCCAGGCGAGGAGGGCTGAGTCACTGCTTGCGCTGCCCTTGCCGGTGCGACGACCGTGCAGGGCGAAGAGCGTGTTTGGCAGAGGATCGCCGTTTGGTCCGAGGATTCGAACCTGGACATTGCCCAGCCCCCCGGAGGAACCGAAGTCGTAGCGGCTGCTGCGCTCTAGGCGCAGGGTGACGCTGGGGCTGGTGGGGCGTAGATCCTTGCCACGAGGCACCAGGCGAAGCTCGTACGTGCCGGTTGCGAGCGCCTCGATGCGGTAGCTGCCGTCCGCTTCCGGGCTGGCCCGGCGCAGTAGCCTATGCCTGGGGGCCGCCTGGCTCTCCGAGCGACGGACTAGGACCAGTTCGCAGGGCAGCCATTGTTTGGCGACTATGCCATGGAGTGCTAGGTGCTCATGGAGCGCGGCGCTGGCTTCGAGTGGCTGCCCTAGCCGCGCCCGGTCCCGCAGCTGGGGTAGCCGCGTGTTGCGGACCACGAAAGGGTCGGGAAAGCGTGTATCTGGGGTCCCGGCATGCCTCTGGATAGGGGGCGCGGTGAAGAGGTGGAGGCCCACCCAGAGGATGACGGATAGCCCCAGGGCAAGGAGCAGGGCGGTGGCTAGGACGAGGGGCCGAGGCATTGGAGAAGTCTAACCCCTTCGAAGCGGCGAGTCCCACTCGCAGGAAAACGGGGCTGCGGGAAGTGGGGGGGCTGTGGATCTCCCGCGTCCGTGCTGAGCTCCCCAGAGACGCTTTCGGCTCCTCTTCGCGCACTCAGGCGCCCGCGAAATCCTCAAGCGAATGGGGGTGAAGCTCAGGAGAGCTGTGGATGCCTGCGGGGCTGGCCTTCCTGTCGGGGTTGTCTGGCGAGCGGTGAATCCTTGCTGACTTCGCTCGGTAGCATCCTTGACAGCGATGCTTGCTCTCCGAAGGCTTTCCCGCGTGAGCAACTACAAAGGAACCATCGGCATTCTCACGGGCGGCGGCGACGTCCCCGGTCTCAATCCTGCGATTCGTGCGGTCACCGTGCGCGCCCTCCGCGAAGGCTATCGCGTTGTCGGTTTGCGCCGTGGCTGGGCAGGACTCGTTGACATCGTTCGCGACAAGGACGCGGATAACAGCGCTTGCTACGTCGAAATCGACGAAAATACCGTCAACCGGGCGTCCCGCACGGGCGGCACCTTCTTGCACTCGTCCCGCACGCGGCCCAGTCATCTGCCCAAGTCCGTCGTCCCTCCACATCTGAGCGACAAATACACTGACGAAATCAACGACCTTACTCCTGAGGTCCTCACCAACCTCGAGTTTCTCGGCATCGACTACCTGATCCCGATCGGTGGCGATGACACCCTGAGCTACGGCCAGCGTCTGCACAGCGAGGGCTTCAAGGTCATCGCCGTGCCCAAAACGATGGACAACGACGTGCCGGGCACCGACTACTGCATCGGCTTCGGCACCTGTGTTACCCGCACCGTCGAGCTGACGCGCAACCTGCGCACGAGTTCGGGCTCGCACGAGCGCTTCTTGGTGATCGAGGTCTTTGGCCGCTATGCGGGCTATACGGCGCTGATGCCGACGATGGCCGGTGCCGCCGATCGCTGCGTGATCCCCGAGCATCCCTTCGACGTGCACCAGCTCTGTAAGTTGATGGTCGAGGACCGCAACAAGCACAAGAGCCATTACTCCGTGGTGTTGGTCTCCGAGGGCGCGTCGATGGCGCACGAGAAGGACATGACCTTCGAGGGTGCCGAGACCGATCAGTACGGGCACAAGAAGCTCGGCGGTATCGGCGACAAGGTCGCAGCGAAACTCAAAGAGATCTCGCCGGAGTACAACAACGGACGCCGGATCAACGTCATCAATCAGCGGCTTGGATATCTGGTCCGCTCGGGCGACCCTGATTCCTTGGATTCGATCGTGCCGATGGCCTTCGGCAACCTGGCCCTCGATCTCATCCTGCAGAAGAGCAGCGGCCGCCTGGTGAGCCTGCGCAACGGCATCTACGACAGTGTGCCGATCGAGGTGGTGACGGGACGGAAGAAGGTCGTGGACGTGCAGAAGTTCTACGACACCGAACGCATGCGTCCGAAGTACGAGTCGTTCATCCGGCAGCCGCTCCTGGTGATGACTGGCGATAACTGATCGCTCTGCGTAGCCGGGCTTTTTCTACGGCCCGCTACCCCTTCTTCTTCTTCTTCGGCTTGCCTTCTGTGGGCTTCTTGCGGGTGCCGCTCGCTCCTCGTGGGCGAGTGCGCTTGCTCGGCTGGCGCTTGCGGGCCTGCACCCGTAGCTGGAGCTTGCCGCCGCTGGCGCCGACGTAGCTGCGTCCTTCGCTGGGACGGTAGCCGCCGCCGGAGACGAGGTAGCGGTACTCCCCGATCGGTAGCTCGCGGATCCTGGCCGTGCCCTTGCGGATCTGGGCGCTGCGCAGGCTCGCCATCTGCCGCCACTCGCGTGCGGGCTTGTCTCCGGCCTCGCGGCTAGAGACCAGCGTGATGCGTAGCTGTGCCGGCTTGCTGTCGCTTGCACGGAGAGCTGTGATCTCCAAGTCACCGAGCTGCAGGCTCAGGTCGAGCTTTGCTGGGCGTGTGCCTTGGATGCTGAACTCCTGAGTCCAGAGGACTCGGCGTTCTCGCCGAGTGTGCCTTTGCACCACCAGGTCATAGACGCCGGGCAGGAGTGGCTCGATGCGGTAGCCGCCTTTGCTGTTGCTCCGTGTTCTGGACCATTGCTGCAGCATCCTACGAACAAAGCGTAGCGGGCTGTTCTTGCCCAGGTGGCGCAGGCTGTCCTCGTGCGGCCGGGCCTCGATTATGAGGCCACGGCCTGCTTTGTTGCCGATGAGGATCCTCCCGTGGATCGCCCCGGTGGAGAGCTTGCTGGCGTCGAGGTCGAATCGGTGTTTGCTCCCAGCGCGGACGCTTAGATCCGGCCGATCGGCTCCTGGTCGCGAGACGGCGGCGGCGAAGGTGGCCCATTGTCCGGCCTTGCGCCCTTGGTCGATGAGGCGAACAAAGTAGCTGCCGGACTCCAGGCCCTTGGCGCTGTAGGCCCCCGTGTCCTTGTCGATCCCTACTCGGCGACGGAAGCCACTTGTGGACACCAGTTGCACCATGCCGCGCTTCAGTTCTTGGGCGGAGTGAACCTTGCCATAGATCTCAGCGCCGGGTAGGAGTTCGAGAGAAAGCTCTTTCTCTCCCAAGTTACGGCTTAGGGCGAAGGGGTCGATGCTGAGCTTGTCGAAGTCGTTGCGGCGCAGTTGCAGGCGATAGCTGCCCGGGCGCAGCCCCTCAAAACCAAAGCGCCCGTCGCTGTGAGTGCGGCTGTCGCGGATCCTGCGCCCCTTGTTCTGCTGCGGGCGTATGGCGGCGAGCAGGGGGCTGATGGGAGCTTTGGGCGCGAGGCTCTGCTGGAAAGGCGGCAGGAAGAGTTCGACGCGCACACCGTCGAGGGCTTCGCCCGTCTTGGCGTTGCGGACTACTCCCTTCAGGGTGATTCCTTGCTCAAGGCGGATGCGGATCTGCGGCAGCGGCCGTCCTTTGGCCAGGTCGAAGGGGCCAGCTGCTTGTGATACGTAGCCGGGAGCGCCGACGTCGAGCAGGTATCGCCCAGGCTCGAGGCCGGCGAGTTCGAACTGCCCCTTGGGCCAGGCCTTTGCTTTGGGGATCTTGCCGGGGGGGATGCCGCTGCCGCCAATACGCTGCTGGTAGTAGCGGCGTTCTTGTTCTCGGCGTCGGCTCTCGAGATCGCGCTTTTGCTGAGCCTTCTGGCGCTGAGCTAGGAACTGCTGGCGCCGCTTCTCCTGTGCCTGACGCCGCTGCTCGCTGCGCTTCTGTTCGGCTTGGATCTGCTGCGGGCTTTTCTTGGTTTGCGGTCGTTTGGCCCCAGCTTCGCGAGCGCGAGCCTCTCGCTGTGCTTTTGCGGCGAGGGCGTTGGCGCGGCGGGCGGCCTGTTTTTGTTGCTGCTCCAGGCGTTTGCGGGCGATTTCCTGGGGTCTTGGCTTTGGCCTGCCGATGCGGCGTGCACGGATGCCGAAGCTCGCAAGCGGGCCGCCGGTCTTGGCGTCCAGGACCAGGCCGCGCAGGCTGAGGCGCCGCTCCATTTGAACTTCGAGGAAGGGCGTCTTGCTCGCCATGATCCGGGTGCGGCGCTGGGTCAGGTGCTCCCTGTGCCGAACTTCGATGGAGAGTGGAAGCTCTGGTAGGCGCTGGAGAGCGAAACGCCCTCTTTCGTCGCTCTGGGTCACGAGGGGCCGCCCCGGCGATTGCTGCTGCCTCCCTTTGCCTGTGCGGCGCTGGGCTTGGCGTCCCCTGCCCGGCCCTTGCCTGGGACCTTGCCGGGGACCTTGTGCGGCCCTGGGCTGGGCCCGGATGCGTGCGCCGGCGATCGGCCGTCCGCGATCATCGTGGATGAGGCCGCGGAGGCTGCCGCCGAGTTTGAGGCGGATCGTGCCAGCGCTGATCTCGTTGCCCTTTTGGATGCGGTAGCGCTGGCTGCGCCAGGGAAGGTACTTTTCGGTTTCGATGCGGAAGCGGAAGAAGCCCTCGGGCAGGGCCCTGAGCTCGAAGCGTCCGAGCTGGTCCGTTCTGTGTTGGGGCAGGGCCTGGGCGGCGCGCTTGCGTGGGTCCCAGCTCCCGCGCAGTTGCGGTTCGAAGAGTAGCTGCGCCGAAACGATCGGAGCTCCGTTTTCGCTGAGCACCCGACCGATGACCTTGCCGCCGGGTTCGAGGCGGAGGTCGCCGAGATCGAAGGCGCCCTCGCTTGTCTTGAATGACTTGCGACGCACGGTTGGGGCGTAGCGCTCGTGCTGGGCAAGCACCTCGATGACGGACTCTTCCCAGGCCTCGATGTCGAGAGCGAAGCGTCCGTCCTTGCCGCTATGTGCGTCTTTGCGCAGCAGCTGCGCTTGGCTGAGCTTGCGGCGCATGCCCTGCTCGCGAGTTCCGCGGCGGCCTCCGAAGGCGAGAGAGAGGATGCGCTTGCTGGGGCGCAGCCAGATGCTGAGCGCCGTGTTGGCTAGGGGCGAGCCGGTAGGAGAGAGGATGCGCAGGGTCAGCCGCGTTTTGCTGCGCTCGGGGGGGAGTAGCTTGCGAGTCTTGGCTTCTACCGAGCTCGAAACTCTGCTGCGTTCTTGGAGGGCGTTGGAAGACTTCCTCCTGAACACCGCCTCCTCTGGGCCAAAGCCTTTGGCGCCGACGCTCTCACTGGGGTGGATCTTCTCGCCCTGGCCTTGGCGCCGATCATTCGTCAGTGCGGGCAGGTCTGGGCCATGGGGTGGCGGGCTCGGGCTTAGGAGTCCGAGTGCGACGGCGCCAAGGGCGCCGAGCGTGAAGAGGAATAAGAGGATGCGGTTCATCGAAAAGGCCGAGCCGGTCAGTACCTGCAAGTGAACATCATTGCCGAGGAGAGGCGGGTCTGCCTGACCCGGGAGCACGGATCGCAGAAATGATACTTCTTCATCGCCGAGCCATCAGCCGGGCTAGAGTTCGCCGAAGGGATGGGGCTGAGGTCTTGGGCCTGTCGCAGGTCTGGCTGTGAAGGGCTGCTGCACGAGCAGGGGTTGGGGAGAGTTTGGAGGCGTGATGAAGGGTTCCTTTCTCGGCGGGCTCGATTGGGGGCAGCCTGGCCTTATCCCCAGCTGTTATTCCGGGCTTTTCTTGGCGACGGTGGCGTACTGGATATAGAACATATCCATCGCGGAGAAGAATAACGGGATATTGTAAAGGTAAGGCTTGAGGGATTTGGTCCGGTTAATCCCTCGATGCGCCAGTATCTCGTAGCCTAGGTCCTTGTAGATCCTGCGGATGCTCTTGCTGGTGAAGAATCTCAGGTGCGTCCTGTCCATGACCCCGTCCTTTTCATATCCCCAGTCTTTGTTTACCAAGAGCATTTTGAGGACTCGGAAGTACCGGACATTAGGGATGGAGCTGATGACGACGCCGTTTGGGCTTAGTTTGGACTTGATGGCAGTGAGCACCTCGTAGGGGTCGACTAGGTGCTCCAGGACATCGTTGAAATAAACGGCGTCGAAGTATCCGTCGGGTAGGTCCTTGATTCGGGACTCGCAGTCGCCAACGAGGACCTTGTCTAGCTTGGTTTCGGCGACAGCGGCCGGACCGGGGGTTCTCTCCATGCCCCAGACCTCGGCCCCGAACTTGTCCTTGATGAACGAGGCAAACGCAGCTTCGCCGCAGCCGATGTCCAAGACGGTTTTGGCCGTAGAGGGCAGGAAGTCGATCATCTCTTGGCGGATCTTGGAGTAGTACCTGTCTGGCTTATTGTTGTAATCCATGAGGATGATCTATTGGTCCTGCGCAGCGCCTACGGTTGGCGGAGTTGCGGCGGCGGCCGCTCCAGGCAGTTTCCGGGGGGCTGATGGCGGAATCAAGCCTGGAAAAGACCGTGGAAGTGGTGGGCGCCTAGCAGAAGCATGAAGCGTCTTGCTGATACTGTCGCCTTACTGTGCCCCATTCATGGGATGTATAACGATGGGTTATCTTGAATTACGAATCATTATTTCATGACCCTGCCGTGAAGATGCCGGTTGCTTCGATGATCGATATCGAAGCCGTGGGCGAAGTGCTGGCTGCTCCTGGGGTCCCCAAGGCTTCAGCGAATCCTGCCCAGCGCGGAGCTTCGTGCTGTAGCTGCTTTGCCGGTTCTGACAAGATCTCGATCCCTTCTGACAGGACCCTCCCATGTTGAAACGCCTCCTTCCTGTTCTTGCCCTCCTTGTTGTGGGGGGGCTTGCCTGGTTTTTGCTGGCTCCAAGGGGCGATGCTGGGGGCGGCGCCGAGGGGATTGGCGCGTCGCAGCCGGAGTCGCTTGCGGGTAGCAGCGTTTCTGGCGAGAGCCAAGAGCAGCCAAAAGCGCCGCCGGCCCTGGCGCCGGAGCCTGTGCGGCTGGAGACGAGCGGGGAGAAAACTCCCGATGAGGATCCTCCTAGCTACGTCCGCGCCCTCTCGACGCTGGCCGGCCGTGTCCTTTGGAGGCACGACCGCAAGGCGGTGGCCCATACGGAGATCCGCTGTCTTGAGCTGAGCCTGGACCTGCTCAGCCCGGACTGGGGGCAGATGCTCGAAGGGGTCGCCGATATCGACCTGCTGCGGACCCGGGCTCAGACCAAGACCGATGCCGAAGGGCGCTTCGAGCTGCGCGGGGTGCACTCGCGGAGCATGCTCCTGCTGCTGATCGGGCTGGGGACCGAGGCCCAGGCCCTGCGCTTTGTTGATGACGCTCCACTCCCGGGGCAGCGCAAGGATCTCGGTGATGTGCTTCTGATGCAGCGAGGCGGGCTCCGCGGCCAGGTCCTGGACCATGCCGGGAAGCCGGTGGCCGACGCGCGGGTCCGGGTCGTGGACCTGCCCTCCATCGTGATGAAGTTCGGCGTCGGCCGCATCGACCCGAAGGGGCTGATGGCTTTTTGCATGGGAGCTTCGGGCGGAATAGACCAGCCGATCACTCTCATCGAGATCCCGGCCTGGGTCGACCGACATTGGGACGAGCTGCCCTTTCCTTGGGCCATCACCGATGCGCAAGGACGCTTCGAGCTGCGTGGGGCTCGCCCTGGTCGCTCGGAGTTGCTCGTGCAGACGCTTGAGCACCCGGTCAAGATGCGGACGGTGCGCGTGCGTGCTGGTGAGACGCGGGAGCTCTCCCCGACCAAACTGAGCAAGGGTGCGACGCTGGCGGGCGTCATTGTCGACGGGAATGGGGCACCGGTGGTCGGCGCCGAGATCACGGCGGGCTCGCTGCTGCCGCTCATGCCCGAGCCCTCGGCGATCATGCCCCGGCCGCAGCTGAGCGACGACGAAGGGCGCTTCAAGTTGAGCGGCCTCGGGCGCGGCAAGGTCCTGGTCGCCTACCGGGCGCCGGGGCAGCACAACTGGAGGGGCAAGGGGCCGATTCGGGTGACGGAAGATCTCACCCTGACCCTCCCCAAGCTTTACGGCTGCGAGCTTCGTGTCGTCGACACCTCGGGCCATCCGATCGAAGGGGCCCGGCTCCAGGTCGGAAAAAGAACACTACCGATTCCGATCCCAGGCTTCATGAAATGGCTGAACGCTGCGGATCACGTCGAGAAGGTCGAGGACAAGCCTGGCGTCTTTCGGCTGAAGGGGCTCGCAGATGCTGACTACGTAGCGCTGGCCTCTGCGGAGGGCTTCGCTGCTTCGCAGCAGGAGTTCTCCCCCCGAGCCGCTACGCCAAAGCTCGTCACCTTGACGCTTAGCAAGTCGGCCGATTTCACCATCGAGGTGCGCGGGCCAAGGGGCCAGCCGGTCGAAGCGGCGCGGGTCTATTGGCAGCAGGAAAAGAGTCGGAGGGAAGGGCAGGGAGGCTCCGAGATGAGCGAGCTGCCGATCCCGCTGGGCCGCACTGACAAGGATGGCCGCTTGCGCTGCAAGCGTGTGGAGCAGGGTGCGCGCTTCTTCATTGCCCAGCATCCGGCCTTCGCGCCAGGGCATTCGGGAAAGCAGCTGGCCCAGGCCGGCGGCAGCATTTGCATCCAGCTGCTTCCTAGCGGCACGATTCAGGGGCTTGTGCTTGAGAACGGTCAGCCGCCCAAGGAGAGCAAGATGCTGGTCGCCGGGCTGTCCTGGCGCTCAAGTCCCCAGATGAGAGAGTTCATGCTGCCGCAGTTCGTCGCGACTGGGCCCGATGGCCGATTTGAGATCGGAGGACTTCTCCCCGGCCGTTATAAGGTTTCGGTGGCTCCACGCATGGGCGGCATCGCTTCGCCGATGGAGTCCTTTCGCTTCATGCGTGGGATAGAAAGCTCGGGGGGGCTGCCGACACGCGAAGTGGAGCTTCCTCTCGGCGGAACCGCCCGGGTCCGGATTGAACTCTCGCCAATTGCCGAGGCTATGGGCACGGGCCATGTCTTCGGCTCGGTGCGCATGGACAGGAAGGTTCCCGAGGGCGTGAGGGTTCGGCTGATGGGGGCGGATAGCCGCAGCGCAGGCTTGGATGCGAAGGGCCAGTTCGACTTCGCTGGACTGCCGGACGGCAAGTATCACATCGAGCTACGCCAAATCGACGAGGCGAACTTTACTGAGCGTCGACTCGGAAGCCAGGACGCCGAGATCAAGAACGGGGGCTCGGTCCCTGTCCACTTCGACATCCGAACCGCTGTGCTCGAAGTCCAGCTCAGTGACTTGGATGGCAAGCCCCTGCCCTCGGTGATCCTGAATGCTCGGGGCCAAGCGCTGAACTCTAAGGATAGGCGCTCGATGCGCAGCCTCGCTCTTGTGGATGAGAAGGGCCTTGCTGTATTCGAAGGGCTTCCCGAGGGGCGTTGGTGGCTAGAGGTCGAAGCGGGGCGCAAGCGGGTTTTCCTGCCTGTGCACTCTTTCGAGCTGCGGGCGGGGCAGAGGCTGCGCAAGAGGCTGCAGGTCATCAAGCCGGTCGAGCTGGCCGGGAGCATCCGCTACGAACTCGGTGAGCTGAGCGAAGAGGAGCGTGCTTTCCTTGGGGAGCCGCAAGTGGAATGGCTGAGTCTTCGCACTGCTCGCGTTAGAGACGGCGGCTGGTTCTCTGTGGACTTGGACAAGAGCACCCAGCCACATCGCTTTAGGGCCGAGGAGCTGCCATTGGGCAAGCTCCGCCCGTATGGCGGCAGCGAAATGGGCGTGGACTGGGGTGGTCCGGAGTTCGAGGTCGCAGGTGATGACGCAGGTTTCACTCTGGTCCTCCGTCCGGACAGGGGCTCGGTGCAGCGAGCGCTGAAGTGGTCGAAGAAGTCCAAGAAGTAAAGGGGCGGGGCGATCTGCCGAGTCTGCGTGAATCCCACCCTTGAGTGAGAGGGGGGCTGTCGTCTAGTAAGGCGTAGCTTCGACCCCAGGCCGATGACGGATGCAGATGAGTAGGACATCGTGGTTGCCGGAGACCCAGGAGCGCTTCGCCGCGTTCGGGCTCAACCTCTGCGGTATCGCCTCGGTTGCGGACTTCGACGCCTGCCAGAGTCGGGAGCGCAGGATCTCAGGGCGCTTCCCTGAGGGGCGCAGCGTCTTGGTCATCGCCTCCGGTGGCAGTGAGTTCTGGGAGCGAATGATCCAGAGGCATGGGAAGCCGAAGGCTCCGGCTCCCAATTACCACCCCATCGATGAGCACGGGGCGGCCTTGATCCAGGAGGAGCGCCAGCGGCTCGCAGGACTCGGGATTCGCAGTGAGCTGCTTTTTCCCTTCGGCAATGGGACCGTCGACTTCGTCACGCTCGGCGAGCTTGCGGGTCTTGGCTATCGCAGCCCTGTTGTCCCGCTCCTGCTGCACCCCAAGTTCGGGCCTTGGATTAGCATGCGTGGCGCCCTGGTGCTTGAGGAGGAACTCGAGCCAGAGGGGCCGATGGAAGGCTTTACTCCCTGCAGCGAGTGCCACGCGCCCTGCCTGATTGCCTGTCCGGTCGCTGCGGTCAGCGAGCCCGGCTACAAGGAAGACGCGAAGTGTGCGGAGCACCGTAGCCACGGCGGTTGTGAAGAGGGTTGCGACGTGCGCTCCTCCTGTCTCTTCGGCTTGGAGCACGCCTATGGCGCCGAGGAGCATTCCTTCCGCAATGCCTATGTGCGCTTCGAACTCGATCGCTTTTATGGACATGGGCGTTGGCGCTTCGTGCCCAAGTTTCTGCGCCGCCGCTGAGCGTCGCTGGTCCTCCCGCGCGCTTTTCCCGGGAATCGGGCCGAGCGACAGCGTCCTGGGCGGGCCATGATTCCCCGCATGGCAGCCTCTCCAGCCCCACTCTCGACTCGCAAGCAGCGCGTCGCTTGGTGCTTTTATGACTTTGGCAACAGCGCCTTCCCGACCATCATCATCACGGCGCTCTACGTCATCTACTTCAAGCAGGCGGTGATTCCGCAGGCCTATCCGGAGGCCAGTCTCGCCGAACGCAGCGGCCAGGGGGACTGGCTTTGGGGGCTGACCAACGCGATCGGCTCCCTGCTGATCTTTGGCTCGGCTCCGCTGCTCGGGGCCATCGCCGATTGCACCGGGCGAAAGCGGCTCTTCCTGCGGCTCTTCAGCCTGCTCTGCGTCTCTGGGACCCTCCTGCTCGGGCTTGCCGGCGCCAGCCACCTAGCCCTGGTGATGCTTGGGCTGATCCTGGCCATCGTCGGCTTCGAAGGCGCCTTGGTCTTCTACAACTCCTTCCTGCCCGAGCTGGTGCCGGCGGCGAAGATCCCGCGGCTGTCAGCGCTGGCATGGGCCTTTGGCTACATCGGCGGCATCGGCTGCCTGCTTGTGGTCTTGCCCCTGGTCCTGGGACGGGAAGGGGACGAGGCCCTGCAGGGCATTGCCATGGTGCCGTTCTTTGTCGCTGGGTGGTTTTTGCTCTTCACGCTGCCGGCGCTGCTCTTGCTGCAGGATCGCTGCCAGGGCCCGCGCCCGCCGATGCGGGCCTCACTGGGGATGGGCCTGCAGGACCTGAAAGCGAGCCTCGCTGAGTTCCGGCGTGAGCCGCGCTTCCTTCGCTTCTTGCTGGCCTTCTTCCTCTACAACAACGGCGTCTTGGCGGTGATTGTGTTCGCCGCTGCGTTCACCACGCAGACCCTGGAGTTTTCGGCGACCGAGTCGCTGCTCCTGATCGTGGTGCTCAACGTTGTGGCGGCGCCCGGGGCCTATCTCTTCGGGCTGCGTGCCGAAAAGCACGGGGCAAAGCGCTCGATTCTCGAGACGCTGCTGCTGTGGATCCTCGTCTGCGCCGGTGTTTGGCTCTGTGCCCAGGAGCAGTGGTTCGATGCCCAGACCGGAACGCTGATCTTCTGGCCGATGGCGGTGCTGGCGTCGTTGGTCATCGGCGCAACTCAGGCCACCTCGAGGAGCTTTGTGGGCGAACTCGCCCCCGAGGGGCAGAGTGCCCAGTATTACGGAATGATGGCCTTCAGCGGCAAAGGTTCGGCGATCCTTGGTCCGCTGCTTTTCGGTGCGGTGAGTGCCGGCGCCGGGCAGGGCTGGGCCGTTGCCTCGCTGAGCATCCTCTTCGCGGCTGGGGCGCTGGTTCTGCGTGGGGTCCGCGAATAGGCTCCAGCCGAGGTCGATGCGGGCGGGTAGAGTTGCCTGCCATGCTTGGAAGCGGAGGGCCTTATGTCGCTAGCCCGAGGTCTCCCCTGCCCTGCTGCTGCACTTCTTCACTTGGCTGCCTGCTTCGTGTTCAATGGAAGGCCCTTTGCCGCCCCGAGCGGTATCGATCCGAGCGACCGCTCCTGAGATAATATGAGGATGGAATGATAACGTTGGAATATGTGGTCGGCCTGTACGAGCGTTACGCCAGCGACCTGAAGGCGGTGCGTGCGCAGATGCGGGCGATATACCGCAAGAAGGGCGTCACCTGGGCAGAGAGGATCCCCGGCGGCAGGGCCCTGCGCAAGATCGTTAATAGCGGTGGCGGCAACAGGGGCTGGCAGCCTGCGATGATCGCGCAGCTGGATGATATTGCTGCGGAGGTGACTTATCTGCTGCTGCGGGACCGTCGCCCGGAAGTCGTGGTAGAGATTTCTCCCTGTCACGGTTGGTCTACTTGCTGGATTCTTTCCGCCCTGAGGGATAACGGGGGGGGAGGTTGTTCTCCTATGACATCGTAGATGTCGCCCCCAGCAATGTTCCCCCCAAGCTAGCGGAATCGCGTTGGTCTTTCGTGCAGGGAGACGTTCGGCGCCTTACGGATAAGATTCCCGAACATATCGACTGGCTGTTTATGGACTCGGACCATAGCGCCAGTTTTGCCGAGTGGTATTTGAATGAGGTTTTTCCGCGGGTAAAGGCTGGTGGCGTTATCGCTGTCGATGACGTGTACCATTATGAGGATCCGGGAGAGTTCGACGGAGAGGGTGAGGTTCTGGCGGCGTGGCTGGAGGAGAAGGGGGTCGAAGGCTTTTGTGCCTCAAGCGCAGGCTTCAAGACCGAGCAAAACGCGATCAACGCGGTGAAGCTCTCCTTGGGCTTGGGCGATATGATCCGCCCGGCGACCAAGAACCCCACGGTGTTCTTTGAGGCGCCCTCGGCGAAGCCTTCGGCTTGATGTCGCCATGTGGGGGGGCACCCGCGAGCCGTTAGTCTGAGTGATGAGTCGCAACGCACAAGAAGAGCTTCTGGGTTTCTCTTTCGCGGACGGGTGGTTTTTGCTGCTCGTTCCGTTGCTGCTGCTGCTTTGGCTGCTGATTGCGCGCCGGCGTTTGCCGGCCCTCGGGGTCGCCAGCGTCGCGCTTTTTTCCGATCTGCCGAGTGGCTGGCGGGTGCGCTTGGCCCAGCTGCCCCTGCATCTGAGCGCTTTGGCCTTGCTCGCCCTCAGTCTCGCGATCGCCCGGCCGCAGAAGCTCGACCGGATTCCGGTTGAGAGTGAGGGGATCGACATCCTCCTGGTGCTGGATTTGTCCAGCACCATGGCGGAGCGCGATATGGACGCGGGAGGCGAGCGCAGTCGTCTGGAGATAGCCAAGGCGGTGGCCCGCGACTTCGTGCAACGGCGCGATGGCGACCGGATTGGGCTGGTGTCCTTTGCGCTTTTTCCCGACCTCGTTTGTCCGGCGACTCTGGACCACCAGGCCCTCGATAGGTTTCTCCGGCCGCTGAAACACAAGGCGCAGCGTAGTCCCGAGAACCGCACCGGCATTGGCGCTGGGCTGGCACTCGCCGTGCGGCAACTCGAGGAGAGTGAGAGCCCCGGCAAGGTCGTAATTCTCCTGACGGACGGCATGGAGAACGTCAACGCGATCACGCCGGAGGATGCCGCCAAGCTGGCAAAGAAGGCTGGCGTCCGCGTCTACACCATCGGCGCCGGTGGGCAGGGTGCTGGGCAGGGCTTGTTTTCGCTGGCGCGCAGCACGGATTTTTCGGTTCTTCGCGAGATCGCTGAGGCGACCAAGGGCCAATTTTTCGAAGCCGGGGACGCGGAAGCCTTGGGCCGGATCTTTGATGAGATCGACCAGCTTGAGCGTGTCGAGTTGCTCGATCGGCTCTACCGCGCGGAGGAGCGCTTCCTGCCCTTCCTGCTTAGCGGGGCGGGGCTGTTGTTCTTGGCGCTGTTGCTGCGGGCGACGGTGCTGCTTGCCTGGCCCTGATCTCGCGGGCGTTTCCCCCCGGGGAGAGCCATGTTTTGCATGGGGCCGCTGCCCGGGCGTAGGGTGCTGGCTCCTCGGCTAGCTGCGCATCAGACGAGTCTGCACTTTTGAGGATGCTCGTGAGCGACTTCGTTTTTGAACACCCTGAACGCTGGCCGCTGCTCTTCGCGCCGCTGATCTACTTTGTGCTCGTGCTTGCAGCTCGTGCCAGGCAGCGGCGTGCGGCCGAGGCTTTTGCGGACCAGGCTGCGCACCCCTTGCTCCTTGCGGATGCTCCTCCGGCGGCTCGGACTCTGCGCTTTGCCTTGGAGTTCGCCGGCTTACTGCTCCTGGTCCTCTCCGCTCTGGAGCCGGCCTGGGGCAGCATCGAGCGCAAGGTCGAGCGCCGAGGCGTCGAGCTGGTGCTCTGCCTCGACACCAGTCGATCCATGCTTGCGCGGGACCTGCCGCCGGACCGGCTTTCGCGGGCCAAAAAGGATATCAAGGCGCTCCTGCCGCAGCTGCGGGGCGATCGCATCGGCCTGCTGGCCTTTGCTGGGGATGCGCGTGTTGTTTGTCCGCTGACCCATGACCTGGGGGCCTTCGAGGCCTTGTTGGACCGGGTGGACACCGAGAGCACCCGGCTTGGCGGCACGGATCTCGCGGCGGCACTGCGCACGGCGCTCGCGGTTTTGCCCCGGGATGGGGTCGAGAGTCAGTCGATCGTGATTATGACCGATGGCGAGGATCTGGAGGGGCAGGGGCAGGAGGAGGCGGCCAGCGCCCGTGCCCGAGGAGTGCGAGTGCATGCCTTGGGTTATGGCAGCACCGAGGGGGCCAAGGTTCCGGGCCGCGAACCGGGGAGCTTCGTTCGGGACCAGGCTGGTCAGGAGGTGATCAGCCGTCTCGATGCCCAGGGTCTGCGCCAGATCTGCGGGGCGACCGGCGGCAGCTACCTCGCGGGGAATGACGTTTCGCTGCCGCTGGTCGAGCTCTTTGAGAAGCGGATGCGGCCGATGCAGAAGCGCAGCTTCGAGCAGCAGGAGCGCCGGCTTCGGCAGGCGCGTTTTCAGTGGCTGCTGATTCCAGGCTTTTGTTTGTTGCTCCTAGCTTGGCTGCTGAGGGAGCGCGGCAGCTCGCTGGCTTGAGCTGCTGCTGCCGGAGCGAGCTGGCTCGCTCAGCGCTGCACTAGGCGCAAAGCGTCGATGCCGAAGGCCTGTTTGCCACTGAAGTGCAGGCGCAGGATTCCGGCGCTGCTCATCTTGATTTGGCCGAGCTGGACCCACCCGTTTTGGGTGCGAATCCTCTGCTTCAGCGGCTGCGACTCCAGCATTTCGGGGTTCCAAGAAATGCTCTCGGGCCAGGGGGCGCCCTTGGGTAGCCGCGCCTGCACGAACCAGTAGCCAGGGAAGTCGAGCTTGGCGTCGATCCCCACCGCGAGTTGTCCGGGGACGCGCAGCCACTTGCCACCGCTGGCATCGGCTGCCTTGAGGTAGCGCATCTGCGAGAGGGGGCCCTCCTTTCTGGGCTTCGGGGTGACTGCGCTCTCCTCCAGGACCAGGACATCCTTGCCGTAGATCAGCACGCAGTTGGCGACGCGGCGTTCGCCGGCGGGATCGAAGTGCTTGTTGTCGCTTGGGTGATTGACGACACCCGTCTTTCCGGCGCCGCGGATCCACATCGTGGTCGAGCCGCCGCCGTCGAGATTGAGAGCTTTCTCGCAGCCGAGTGCGACGAAGATGCGGGCCAGCTCCTCGCAGGTCATCCCCGCGGCCTTGCCCGGCGAGCGTCCATCGACGGTGAGGAAGAAGATGCGGCCGTCCTTTGCGATCCCCACCGCGGTGCGTGGGTGGCGCTTGTCGAAGTGGGAGATTTCGGTGCCGAGCGCGATCACGCCCTGCTGCACCAGCATCGGTCCCGCCGCCAGCGCATCGCGTGATTCTGCGAAGAGCCGGCCTTCGCCAGTGGCGATCGAAGTGCGGCCCTTCTTCCCGATTACGAGGGCGCCAAGCATCTGCTTGTGCGGCCCGAAGAGCTGTTTGCCATCCACCCGCAGCAGGCCGACCGCGGCGGCCGACTTGGTGAAGTAGCCACCGTTGATCGCGGCGATGGCCCCGCGCTTGCGCGCGAGTTCGCTGGTCCGGAAGAGCTGGGCTTGCGCTGCCACCCGCAGGCGTAGCTGCTGCTGCCGGGGGTCGAGTTCGAGGATCTGCAAGCTCTGTGGATGTCCGAAGAGGCGCCGGTAGCGCTTCTTGCTGAATAGCAGGCCCAGGCCGACCTCGTGCTTGCTGAGCTTCGCGTAGTCGAAGCCTTCTTCGGCAAGGCTCGGCTGCAAGCTCGCTGCCGGCGGCGCTGCTGGCGGCGTCTGGGCTACGACTGCCGCGGCTCCCGGCCAAGCGAGGAATAGGGCAAGGAACCGGGCCCTCATCGGATTCGTCATTGCTTCGCTCCTGCTCTCATTAGCGTTGGTCGAGGCTGACAAGCTAGCAGGCTGCTGAGATAGACGCGCGTTAGTAATCTGGAGTCTTAATCGGCGGCCTGCTGTGCCTGAGGGCGGGGGTCTTGCCTCCCGTTGCCGATGCCCCCTACTTGGATGCGGCAGCGGAGCAGCCGCCCACTTGCTGTATCAGCTGCCTACCCTGATGACTCCGACGGGGCAGTCTTTCTCGGCCATGAGGATGTCTTCCTCCTTGGCTCCGAAGAACGCTGCAGCGTCCTCGGTGATGATGCAGATCTCTCCGCCCTCGACCTTGAAGACCTCGGGGCAGTAGTCCTCGCAGAGGCTGCAGCTGATGCAGCCATCTTCGATCCAGACATGGGTGATCTTGTCGTTGTCCACGGTCTCCTCGGAGCAAGAGCCCCAGGTCCTGGGGGGCAGGAATCCTGGTCCTTGGAACTAGTGCGCGCAAGGCTCGGGCACAAGCTCCGGTGAAGGCGGCGGCTCATTTTCGCCGCTCGCAGGGCTGGGGGTGGGCCTGGCATCATGCTCCCAGGCACTCGCGAGACTTGCCCAAGGACCTGCTAGAGTTCGCCGCCGGTATCTATTCGAGGGTTCTTGGCAATGGCGCAGATGATGCAGGCGATCCGTGTTTCCGAGCATGGCGGGGTTGAGAAACTAGAGCAGGTCGAGCTCCCGCGTCCGGCTCCGGAGCCTGGGCAAGTGCTCGTGCGAATGCGGGCCTTCAGCCTCAACCACCTCGACCTTTGGGTGCGACGAGGCGTGCCAGGGCACAAGTTTCCCCTGCCCTTGATTCCCAGCAGCGACGGCTGCGCTGTCGTGCATGCGCTTGGCGAGGGGGTTACCGGGCTAGGTGAGGGCGACGAGGTCATCGTTCACCCGGGGGCTTCTTGCGGGCGTTGTGCGCCCTGCCTCGAAGGAAAGGATCAGCTCTGCAGCAGCTACCACATCCTGGGCGAGTCCTGTGACGGGCTCGCAGCCGAGTATGCCTGCGTGCCGGCGGCGAACGTGCATCCGCGGCCAGAGGCGATCAGTGTCGAGGCGGCTGCCGCCTTCCCGCTGGCCTTTCTGACCGCATGGAACATGATCGTGCGCCGGGCCCAGGTGCAGCCGGCCGAGACAGTGCTGGTGCACGCGGCTGGCAGTGGGGTGAGTTCGGCGGCGATCCAGATCTGCAAGCTCTTCGGCGCGACGGTTATTAGCACGGCTGGCGGGCCTGAGAAATGCGCGCGCGCAAAGGAACTCGGCGCCGATCAGGTGATCGACTACAAGGCCGAAGACTTCGTCCAAGCCGTGCGTCAACTCACGCAGAAGCGTGGTGTCCAGGTTTGCGTCGATCACCTGGGTGGGGAGCACTTCGAGCAGTCGATCCAGTGTCTGTCCTGGGGCGGACGTTTGGTGACCTGTGGCGCCACGACCGGGCCCTTCGCAAAAATCAACCTGGCCCAGCTCTTCTTCAAATCCTTGTCCCTACTCGGTTCGACCATGGGTAGCAGGGGCGACCTCCTGCGGGTGACTGAGCTGCTTGCCCAGTCGCGGCTGCGGCCGATCATCGGCCGCGTCTTGCATGGTTTGGATTCCGTGGCCGAAGGCCACCGCTTGCTTGAGCAGCGCCAGGTCTTTGGCAAGGTCGTGATCCGCATCGACGGCGAAGGGTGAGGCCCAGAATGACTGACGAACTCGTCTTGGAGGAGCGGCAAGGCGCCATCGCGGTCCTGACCCTCAATCGCCCGGAAAAGCGTAACGCCCTCGACCTGGCCTTGGTCGCGGCTCTGTCGCAGAAGCTTGCTGACTTGAAGGGCGAGGCTGGGCTCCGCTGCCTCGTGCTGAAGGGGGCGGGCGACAAGGCTTTCGTCGCCGGTGCCGACATCGGCGAGCTGCTGCAGCGTGACGCGGAGCAGTCGCTGGCGGGGATCAACTCTTCGCTGTTTTTGCAGGTCGAGGAGTTTCCGGTCCCGGTGATCGCGATGATCCAGGGCTGGTGCCTTGGTGGCGGTATGGAGCTGGCGATGGCCTGTGACCTTCGCATCGCCAGCGAGTCGGCGCGCTTTGGGCAGCCGGAGCTGAAGCTGGGGATTCTGCCGGCAGCGGGCGGTCTGCATCGCCTGCCGGCCTTGGTCGGCATGGGGCAGGCTAAGGACTTGGTCCTGACCGGCCGCATCGTCGCTGCGGAGGATGCTCTCAGGATGGGCTTGGTGTCGCGCGTCGTCCCCGAGGCGGAGCTGGAGCAGGAGGCCATGGCTGCGGCGCAGCAGGTGGTCGATACGGCGCCGCTGGCGAGCCGACTGGCGAAGAAAACCATGCATGCGCTGTTTCGGGTGCGACCCGACACGGCCTTCATGATCGAGAGTGGAGCCCAGGCGGTGCTCTTCGAGAGCGAGGAGAAGAAGCGCCGGATGCAGGAGTTCTTGGATAAGAGGGGGAAGTGAGCGTGAAGTCCGCAAGCGAAATGCAGGTCTGTGCCGTGCTCGGCGCCGGGACCATGGGGGCGGGGATCGCTCAGGTGGCGGCCCAGTCCGGGCTCGATGTCCGGCTCTTCGATATTGATGATGCTGCGGTGACGCAGGGGCTGGGGCGGGTGCGTGCCATGCTCGACAAGGGCGTGAGCAAGGGGAAGCTCGCGGCGGCGGAGCGTGAAGCTTGCCTGGCACGGCTTAGCAAGAGCACCCAGCTGGAGCAGGCGGTGCAGGGCTGCGACGTGGTTATTGAGGCGATTCCGGAGCTGCTCGAACTCAAGCGTTCGGTCTTCGGCCGCATCGCCAGCGTCGTCGACGAGGACTGCCTCTTGGCGAGCAATACCTCGAGCCTCTCGATCGGGAAGATTGCCGAGGGGGTTGCGGCTCCAGGGCGCTTCGTAGGCATGCACTTCTTCAACCCGGTGCCGCTGATGAAGCTGATCGAGGTGGTGGTCGGTCCGGGGAGCGACGAGGCTGCGGTCGACTGCGCGCGCGAGCTGGGCCGCCGCTTTGGGAAGGACCCGATCACGGTCAAGGATGCGCCCGGTTTCGCCAGCAGCCGCCTGGGCGTTGCGCTTGGGCTGGAGGCCATCCGGATGCTTGAGGAGGGGGTCGCCTCAGCAGCCGACATCGACAAGGCGATGAAGCTTGGCTACCGACATCCGATGGGTCCCTTGGAACTCACCGACCTCGTTGGCATCGATGTCCGTATGCACATCGCCAGCTATCTCAGCGAGATGCTGGACGACAAGCGCTTCCAGGTGCCGGCGCTGATGCGCCAGATGGTGGAGGCGGGGAAGCTCGGGAAGAAGAGCGGCTCGGGCTTCTACGAGTGGGGTGAGGGCGGGCCGGCCTGATTCCTAGCTCTGCCTCCCGGCCCCGAGCCTTCGCAGAGCGGCTCAGCCGATGGCCTTGTCCACCATCTCGCGAATCGACTTGATGTCGCGCAGGCCGATGAAGCGGTCGACTTCTTGGCCATTCTTGAAAAGGACGACCGTGGGGACGCTCTGGATGCCAAAGCGCATGGCCGTCTCGCCGGCATTCTCGATGTCGACAGCTCGGACCTCGAGCTTGCCTGCATACTCTTCGGCGATGGCCTCGATCAGCGGGGTCAGTGATTTGCAGGGCTGGCACCAGGTCGCGTGGAAGTCGATCAGGACCGGGGTGCTCGCGGATTCGATCGTGGACTGGAAGTCGGTGTCGGTGAGTTCTGCGAGGTTCGACATTGGGCTCTCGTTTGGTCTAGAGGGTCGGGCAGGTCTTGCCTGAGATTGGAGGGCGAAGATCATTGGACGCACTGTCTGCTTTCTCAAGCAGCTCCTCGCTCTCGATGCCCTGCTATTGGGCGGATGAGAGAATGGATGCTTGCATTTGGTCACAGGAACAGGGTGAGGGAGGGCTGCTATGAAACTGGTCGCCATCTGTATGGTCCGGGACGAGGAGTACTGGGTCTGGTATGCGCTGCAGTCGGTGGCGGCCTTCGTCGACGAAATCCTGCTCTTCGATAACCACTCCCGGGACCAGACCCTAAGCATCGTCGGCCAGCTCGGGGACCTAGGCGGCAAGCTGCATGTCCGGGCGGAGTTCGGCGGCGACAGTGAGCAGGAGAATCGCGAAGCCTGTCTTGATGCTGCCCGAGCCAGGGAGGCGACCCACATCCTCTTCCTCGACGGTGACGAGGTGCACAACGACCGGGATCTGGGTTTTGCCCGTCGCCTCCTGGAGGTCACCGAGCATCATCCGCCGCTGAACGACCCGCCCGATAACGATCGCCCTCCTTTTGACCACAACCCCAGCGATGGTGTTTTGATCAAGCAGATCGGCTTCAAACCGGTGCATCCAGGCTTTGAAGGTCCGCGTACCTCGATCCCGCATGACCTAGCTCAGCCCGATACCGACCACGGCTGCTACAACTTCGCGATCCGCATTGCTCAGCTCGCCGGCTTGCGTGGTAACGGCAAGGAATGGGGGCAGCACGGCTACTGGGAAAGCAACGACAGCTGCATCCAGAGTTCGGCCTATACCCTCTGGTGCCCCCGGCTCTTTTACCATCACTTCACCCATCACCCGCGGAGCCCGCTCCGGGATCCAAACACCAATACCTGGATTCGCCCGGTGCGAGATTTTGGTTCGGTGCCGCCTCGTGCTGGGGTCGAGCTGCCGTCGGTTCTCTTCCGCACGGATGGGCCGGGAAACCCGACGTTGCGGGCCTGGGGGCTCCGCACTTGAGGCGAAGTGCGGGCGATTCGTTTGACGATCTGATCTGAAAGTCCCTTAGCACGGGGGGCTTGGCTTGGCGGCCCGCCGGCTTCAAGAAAAGCAAGTCGGCGGGACGAAATCTGCCGATAGGGATCCCTGGTTCCTCAGGAGATGCCCATGAGTCAGCCAAGCGAATACAAGCCGGGCAGTGCCGAGTCAGGCACGGCCTTGGTGATTGCGATCTTCTTCACAATTCTCGGTCTTGGTCTGATTCTTTCGGGCTCCATGGTGATGGAGGCCGCAAGTAAGAAGTCTGAGGTGCTCTTCCGGCTCGATGGACAGGCCAGGCAGTTCGCCAATGCTGGGCTTATCGATGCCGTGAGTTGGTTCCGTCGCCAGACGACGCAGCCGGTGACGAGCTTCCTGCCCGTGCTCGACACTACGGCCAGCCCTCCTGTGCTCGATACGGACGACCCAGCAATCGGGATCGTTCGCCAGTTCGAGATCTCGCGAGGCATTTGGGGGCGATACGAAGTGCGGCGTTTCGTCCCGAATGTTGTACCAAGCGAGGCAGAGACCGACGATATCTCGGCGCAGCGAGGTGCCGCTTCGGCAGGCACGATTTGGCGACTTGTCAGCCGAGGGTTTGTTTTCCGGATGGTAGATCCGTCGGCGGACTTCAATGTGCAGCCAAACCAGGTCCTCAGCACGGAAGTCATGGAGACCGAAATCCGGCGCATGACCTTGTCGCCACCCTCACAGGCAGCCCTCTGTGTCGATCGTGCAGACAATTGTCGGATCAATAGTCGTGGCCGGGTGCTCGGCGGAGTGGGAGCGGGAGTTGCCTATCCGTCGAGCACAGGGGGGGCAACGGTAGTAGGAGAACTCTCGGGATCTCCGAGCCTCGTTGCTGTGGGGAGCTATGACAGCTCGGTGGATGCTGTCTTTGGTCTTGACGACGCATCACTGCGCTCGTTAGCAGATGACAGGATCACGAGCAATGCCGAGTTCCCTTGCCCGGTGCCAAATAACCACGTTCTTTATGTCGATGCTGACCTTGTCTTTACTCTCGCGCGTCCGCTTAAGGGCACGGGCATCATTTATGTCAATGGAGACGTAAAGATTAATCCTGGGAGCAACACCTTTTTCAATGGGATGCTCTACGTGAATGGAGATCTTACGGTCAATGCTCCATCGATACTCCGCGGGACCTTTATTGTGAAAGGGGTTGTGACGGTGCAGGGGCTCGCGGATTACGCCGAAATTGAATACGACGATGGGATATTGAACTCGCTGATGCTCGAGGTTGGCCAGTATCGCGTGTCCAGCTCGGTTCGCCGAACGGATCTGCGCGGCAGCGTGAAGCAGTAGGAGGAACGGAAATGAATCAGATTTCTCGACTTTGCCGGCGGCGTAGATGCCGAGAGGGCGGGTTTACGTTCGCTGAGATGGCTTTTGCCTTCTTGATCCTCGTAACCATTTCTTTGGCGTTGTTGAATCATACGTCGATAACATACAGGCGGAACGCAATCGAAAAGGACAAGGTCTTTGCCTACAGTAAGGCGACTTCGATTTTGGCGGAGCTTCAGTCCTACGTGAACCGAACGGAGGATGCGGCAGCAAACAGTCTTGATGTCTTTGATGACGGTAGCTCGTATAACCGTTGCCTTACGATAACTGAGGAGGCTGGCCCTCTAGCTCCAGACCACCCTTTATCTGGTAATGTCAAGCAGCAGGGCGAGTGGGTTTGGGCCCGCCGGATTTCAGTGAAACCCTTTGCTGGACTCAATAATCGCAACGTTCGCTACGTGACCGTCAAGGTGTTCAAGCGAGTCCGTGAGTCGGGCTCCTGGATGACTCTTGCGGACCTGTCTGGTGTGGTGAATTCCGTAGCAAGCTCGTTCCCGCCGAGTCAGGAATTCGATGTATATCTGCTTGCGCTGGAAAACATTCCGGGGTGGTGGGTGCACATGGATTCGATTCGGCCGTTCCTGGAAGCCACGATCACTGATCTTGAGGCCAGAAATCCCGGCGCAAAGATTCGCACACACTGGATCACGAAGGCTTCGTATGGGAGAAACCAGCTTTACACTCCTTGGATAAACGAGAGTAACGACTCTAGTTATGACATTCCTGGGGTGTACTTCTATCCCGGGAAGATGCCCTCAGGGTCGGCAAGTACCTACTACTACGTTCCAGAGGCGATTGGTGCGCGAATGTGGTTGGACGGGGTCAAGGTCGGTCACTATGACTCTGGGACGAATCCCTATCCCTATGCACTCGCCGATAGTTGGAACCATGCTATGCGCCTCCCGCAGGAGCGGGCGTATTTCGCGAAAAGAGTTGCGGCAGGGCTGGAGGACCCGGATACGCCAACATGGCGCCTCCTTCTGGAGGATATGGCTACCAATCCCGCCAAATACCACAATGCGATCTTAGTGAACTTGCACGGTGAGCTGTTGCCGATGCCGGCACTGCGAAACTACTCGGACCCCGCTAAGTCTCCCCATGCGATGACTGGGGTTCCAGGTCTGCGAGTCGTTACGCATCCCGAACACTTGCGATATGTCCGGGGACCCACTGCCGCCAGCTCCGAAGCGGTCAAGCTTCGCGTGTACGCCTACTGGGATAACCCCTCGTTAGCCACGGATGAGTTCTGTGCCGGAAGGCCGATTGCGATTCAGATCATGAACGTGAATTTGACTGGCAATATCAACGGCGTGGGAGCTGGGGCAACTACCCTTAAAGTCCAGCGTCTTCCTGGTGGCGTGGATCGAGGCGACGGCAACGACAGCTATTCCCCGTTTGAGCTAGCGCCAACAGTGTCGACGCTCTCAAGCGAGATGTACTTCGAAGCGTCTTTTGTCGACAATACTTCGACGGGGGGGGAGAAATACACGTTACTCCTTCTCCACAACACGCCATCGGTGGCCCCCTTAATCGGAACATCGCCAAATGTTTCTGGCCTGTCTCCAGATTACCGACTTTACGGGATGGACTACATCCCGTGCGCCTGTGAGACAGCGAACGACTTTAGCGTAAATCTCGCCACTTTCGGGGAGGCGAAATCCAAGAACACGGCTCGTTGGTTGATTGAGATACCGAATGATGTCCTCAACGGTGCTAGCACAGGGTCGCTACTGTCCGAGGGCACCGATTATCGACTTGAGGTTCGCACGCGCCTGGGGACCGACTTGAATACTGGGACAGTTTATCCCACGCCGAATGATCCCGATAACTTGAGTACGACCTATACCTGGTGGGTCGACGACCTTGGCGATGTGCCGATAACTGAAAGGTCTCAGTTCCTTGGTGATCCGCGGCATTGCCCCTACGCCGACCTGAAACATGGCGGGGCAAGTTTCCCGAATGGATATAACTGGTACTTCGACGATTTCGTGAACGGGTCCCAGGATGGACGGGCGCGCTGGCCTGGGTTTTCATCCGCCCGCCTTCGAGATCGTTGGAAGGGGCGGACGGAAGTAGATTTCCCTCGATATGCGCAGTTGCTGCGTGAGGCTGTAGTGAACTCCGAAGCTGTCTACACGACGCTAACCGGATGGAGTTACTACTACATGGGGATCGGCAACGAGATCGGATATGACAGTGCCAACGGCTATCCATCGTCCATCCCAGTGAATCTCAGGCCCTACGGATTAAATGGTAACTCCTATGTGGACAACATCGCGAGTGGAGGAGATTCGACATACCGTTACCAGAAGATCGTCCGGGAACGCGCCGCCTCGGCTGATTACTGGTGGGGGAAACACTGGCTCGGAGAACTGTATCCGGATCGAGAGTATAACCATTGGTTGTCTACCGGCAATCTCAATGCCGGCCCGGCGGCAAATTTCTTCATGCGTACTAGCCGCTATAACATAGTGAGCAATTTGCCTTATGGTACAAGGTTGGCCAATAGTATTAGGAGGACTCAGTGCGAAGGCTGCACTTCGGTCTTCAATATCGGGAGTACAAATTCGACCTTCCATCACCGAAGCCGGGGTAACACCTACGGAGGGCTTGTTGGGCCCGGCTTAGAGCTAGCGAGCAACTACAATTTCCCCCTCCCGACTACAACCAAGATCAGTCGACCGTTCTCGATCGCGACGAGTTGGGCGGGAGGCCGTGGAGACGAATGGAATTTCACGGCGGAGTATCCGCGCTTCAGGGCCACTGTCGAGCGGCGCTACTACAGGCACCAAGACGGGATCGAGGGCTCGTCTTTGGTGGGCTTGACCAGGCCAGACGGCCTACGGACCGGGCGCATCGTCGTTAGTGGCCTCGACCGCACCGTGGAGTCTGGCTCTTCGTTTATCGCCAAATTCTCGGTGCTTGCGTTGATGCATAGCTTCTTCGAGGCCGGCAATACGACGATGGTTAACCCTATTACCTTGCCGCCACGAATCAAGATTACGGATCCGACCGAGATCACAGAGCTTGATGACCCCGTTACGATCACCATTTCCTGGAACACCGCATGGAAGCGATGGGATGGTAGTAAGTACGCCGGCTCCTTTGGGGCTGGATTTGCTCTCAATGAGGCCGATCTTCGCTACGTTGTGATGTACTCTGCGGACAATGGAACCACTTGGCATCACGTTCAGGATGGGAGTGCTGCGACGATAGGGCGGCTGCCGAGCAACTCCTCCTACATCCTCTGGGATACCGGTGTCGGGGATGAAAGCTACGTCTGGAACGTGCCGAGCGGGAGCTTCCCTGAGGCTAGTTACCTGATTCGGGTCGAGTGTTACCGCGGCAACGAAGCGCTGCACTATTCGCACCACCAGGCCAAGATCTATATCCAGAGGTGATGCGATGACAGTTGCTAAGCTACGTATGAGTGGGCAGCACGGCATGTCGCTGCTTGAGGTCATTATCGTTGTGGCCCTGATGTTTGCCATCTCGGCCGTCGTTTCCGGCCTGGCGCTGGGGAGCACTCGGGCTGAGGGGTATGTCCAGCGAAGTGTGCAGTTGACTGGCGCGACTCAAGACCTGATCGAGATGGTTCGCAAGGATGTGAGCGGGTCGACGCATTTCTTTGTCAATGACGCGGCGGGTCTCTCCTATTGGCAGCGCCTGGATAGGTCTGCGGCTAATGCCTATTCCGCGAGACTACCAAAGCTCTCAGCGACGGGCATCTTCAAGAAAGACCTGTTCGGGAACGAGAAAAGCGGCAACGCCCTGCTCTTTGGTCTGCTCGAGCGCAGCGACATCTTTGATTGCGGGAATCCCAGCGGGCACACGGTGCGTGTCGATATCTATCGGTTCGTTGCGTACTACTTGCATCGAATCGATGGCGGAGCCCCTGGCAGTAAGGTTGATGGCCTCGAACTCATCAAGTGGGTTTCGGTCCCCGTTGCCGATATGTCGCAAGTTGAGGGGGTTACGGATTCCATCGAACTCGAAAATCTGCTGAAGCACTTCTATCAGGGCAGCAATCCGGTTGATTCTAATCTGCCGTACCCGGCTGTTCGTTATCTATGGCGGCAGAGTGAGCCGATTGCTTCAGCTTTTCATGCGATCAAAGCAGATGGATCGTTTGTACCTGTCCCCGCTACTTGGTTGATTCCGATGGATGTCAAGCGGAGTAAGTTGGATCTGCTCTCGCGCAACGATTTTTCGATTGCGAGCAATCAAGCTGGGTCGTCTAGGGGGATCGGCCGCTTTGGCCTGGTGAACCTGACAGGCAATGGGTTTCCGCACGGCTTCGAGACCCAGATCGTTGGGCCGGCGAGCGCGAGGCAGATACTGATGCATCTGACGACCGTCAGCGGCAAAGGCTTGGGCTTACGCAGCTGGGGCGACGTCCTGGGTGTTGCCGAGACGAGAGATCTCTAGCGGGCTGCCAGCAGCGGGCCTGCTTGGAACGCTGCGCGGAAAAAACGAAAACCGCGAGGCCGCAGCAGTGTCGAGCCTCGTGGCTTTTTCTGCAGTCTGCTATGTGCTCAGACGATGATGTCGGCGCCGACTGCCGGCTCCTCGTCAGGTGCGAGTTCGATCAACCCTTGGCGCATCTCTTCGAGCGCGATTGCGATGGGGTTGGTCTCGCGGGTCTCGTAGAGGGGCTTTTGGCCACGGACCAGTTCCCGCACCCGCTTCTGCAGCAGGGAGGTTTTCTGGTACGAGCCCTCTACGAGTTCTTGAAGCTGAAGGGGCAGGGATCTTGGAAGCAGGTCGCCTTTGCTCATGGCAGCTCTGGGGCTCGCTTGGCAGGGGATACGGCGGCTCGTTTGGCTAGGGGCCGAAAACGAGCCGAGCGACCCTAGGGATCTGCTGCTGCCTCGTCAAGGCCTCTCGCTGCGACGAAGTCCCTTCGGGCCTCTGCTAGCGAGGGGGGTCAGTTTCAGATTTCGGAACTCGATGGGGCCGCCCTCAGACTGGAGGCAGATTTTTCCCGGATCAGGGAAGCAGCCCCAGGCCTCGTTGACCAAGCGGCCGTTGATTTCGAGCTCGACCTTGCCGCCGCTGACAAAGATGCGGTAGTGGTTCCATTTGCCGGGTGCCAGCTCCGCTTTTTGGAGGTGGCGGGTATTGCTGCCCTTACGCCGCGCGGGCTCGGTCTTCATGGTCACTTTGCCGATGGCCCAGAAGTCGCCAGCGCGTCCGTGCATCAGCTGGGCCTCGATGGACTGCGGCCAGACCTTGTCCGGGCCGGTCATGCGGAGGAGCACGCCGCTGTTGCTGGGTTTTCCTGGCCAGCGCCAATCGAGCTCGAGGATGAAGTCTTGGTAATCCTTGAGCGTGCGGATGTAGCCAAAGGTCTCGCCCGTGCACTTGAGGACGCCTTTCTCGACCGACCAGACGGCGGCTGGGTCACCGTTACCGCGCGCGACGAAGCTCCAGTTCTTCAGGGTCTTTCCATCGAAGAGGGCGATGGATTTGCCGCCGCTCATTTTTTGGCGGGAGAGCGGGCGCAGCTTGATGTTACGGAACCACACGTTGCTTCCGTGCTCTTGAAGCGCGATGTGTCCGCAGCCGACCGTTCCGAAGAAGGGCATCTTGCCGAACTTGCTCTTCGCTACGCGCTTGTACCAGTCGGGTGAGTGCATTTCACACTCGAGCAGTTTGACCCCATTGAGCCAATGCTCGATGTGGTTGCCGACCACGATGATCCGGGCACGGTTCCACTGGCCAATAGGGCTTAGCTTCTTGGTCTTGGCGCTGTCGTAGAGGGCGTAGAGGCCTCCGGCGCAGGTGCTCACGGTGCTGGGCTTCGGATCGCCAAGGATTTGCATCTCGGGGCCGGTCTGCCAGGTCCAGTCGAGCGCCTCGGAGACGCGATAGATAATGCCGCTGTTGGCGTTGGGGACGTCGACTTTCCAGTCGAGGACGAACTCGAAGTCGCGATGCTTTTGCTTGGTGATAATGTCGCCGCCACCGCCGCCGGCGATGACGTGCAGGGTGCCGTTCTCGATCTTCCAGCCCTTTTGCGGGAAGGCCTTCTTCTTGAAGCCCCGCCAGTGCTCGCTGCTCTTGCCGTCGAAGAGCAGCTGCCAGCCAGCTTTCTGTTCGGCCGCGCTTAAGGTGTTGGCCGGGGCCACAGCGGCAGGGGGGGCTTGCTCCTGAGCGTTTGAGGCTCCGGCGCTCAGTGCCGTGGTGAAGAGGATTGCCAGGCATCGTGTCTCAAAATTCATGCGTCCTTCCTGGGCTCAGCTAGGGGAGGAGGCAAGGTCGAGGATGCTGGCCCTGGAGTCAACAAGGAAGGGCATGCGAGCCGGAGCGCCGGGCTTTTCGGGCGGCATTTCTCCAAAGACTAGGGGGCACAGCTTGGCCGTCGAAGGAAGGGGGCTGCGCTAATGCCTCAGCCAGGTCGATCCGCTAGCGTCACCGGCTATGAAAACCCTGATAGCTTTCCTTCTCTGTATCTCCTCCCTTTGGGCTCAAGGGGCTCGGGAGATTACCGCGTCGACCCTCTCCGCCTTGAAGTTTCGGAGTATCGGGCCCGCGCTTATTTCTGGTCGCATTTCCGATATTGCTGTCGACCCAAGCGATAGCTCGCGTTGGTTCGTTGCGGTTGCCTCAGGCGGCGTTTGGCGCAGCGAAAACAATGGGACGACCTTCGTTCCGGTTTTTGACGCCCAGTCTTGCTACTCGATCGGCTGCGTGAGTATCGATCCAAACAACCGACATGTGATCTGGGTCGGGAGCGGCGAAAACAACAGCCAGCGCAGCGTGTCCTGGGGCCATGGGGTCTTTCGTTCTCGCGATGGCGGCAAGACGTGGCAGAACATGGGGCTCAGCAAGAGTGAGCACATCGGCAAGATCGTTGTCGACCCAAGGGACTCCAACATCGTCTGGGTTGCTGCTCAGGGGCCGCTTTGGCGCAGTGGCGGCGACCGTGGGCTCTATAAGAGCATCGATAGCGGTAAGACTTGGCGGAAGGTGTTGGCGATCAGCGAGGACACCGGCGTCAACGAGGTGCACCTCGATCCACGTAATCCAGATATTGCTTACGCCAGCACCTACCAAAGGCGGCGAAAGGTCTGGACCGTGGTCAACGGCGGCCCCGAGTCGGCGATCTATAAGACGAACGACGGTGGTGCTTCTTGGAGGAAGCTCCAGTCGGGCCTGCCTCGGGTCGATCTGGGCCGCATTGGTATGGCGATCTCGCCAGTAAACCCCGATGTGGTCTATGCCATTATCGAAGCTCAGCGCGGACAGGGCGGGACCTTTCGCTCTAGCGATCGCGGTGAGAGCTGGAGGCGGATGAGCGATAAGGTCGCGCGCAGCCCTCAGTACTACCAAGAGCTGGTGGCCGACCCGGTGGATGTCGACACCATCTATTGCCTGGACACCCACACGACGCTCTCCCGTGATGGCGGCAGGACTTGGGTCCCTCTGGGGAATAAGGGTCGCCACGTGGACGATCACGCATTATGGATCGACCCAAGTAATCCGAAGCATCTGGTGATTGGCGGTGATGGCGGGATTTATCAGAGCTACGACGCCGGTGCAAACTGGGATTATTGCGAGAACTTGCCGCTGGCACAGTTTTATCGTGTGAGCGCGGACCAGGCTCTGCCCTTCTACAACATCTATGGGGGCACCCAGGATAACAACTCGGTAGGGGGGCCCTCGCGTACCACCAGCCGGGGTGGGATCTGCAACGAGGACTGGTTTGTGACCGTTGGCGGTGACGGTTATGAGGTGCAAGTCGACCCGACCGATCCGAACATCGTGTATACCCAGTCGCAGTATGCCGGGATCGTTCGGCACGACCGCCGTAGTGGCGAGAACACCGATATTAAGCCGAGGCCGGTGCCGGGTGGGCCGCTGCTCATTTGGAACTGGGACACGCCGCTGCTACTCAGTGCGCACAGCCATAAGCGCTTGTACTTGGCGGGAAACCACCTCTTCCGCACGGACGACCGCGGCGACAGTTGGAAGATGTTGAGCGGTAACCTCTCGCGGGGAATCGATCGGGATGGACTGCCGGTCATGGGGCGAATCCAAGAAGTCGATGCCGTAGCAAAGAACCGCTCAACGTCGGTCTATGGCAACTCGGTGTCGCTAACGGAATCGCCGTTGAATGAGAACTTGCTCTATGTCGGGACCGATGACGGCCTGGTGCACATGACCCGGAACGCTGGCGCGACCTGGTCGAAATACGCGAGCTTCGATGGGGTGCCCGATCGCTGCTACGTGAGCCGGCTTGAGGCGTCGCGGCATGTCGAGGGGCGGGTCTACGCCGCTTTCAACAACCACAAGAATGGCGATTTCAAGCCGTACTTACTGGTCAGTGAAAACTACGGTGCGACCTGGCGCTCGATTGCTGCCAACTTGCCGGCCAGCGATGCCGTCTGGTCGATCGCCGAGGATCATGAGAATGAAAATCTCCTCTTCGTCGGTACCGAGTTTGGCGTGTATGTCAGCTTTGATCGCGGCGGGCGTTGGATACGGATGCGGGGCGGGCTGCCGACCATCGCCGTGCGCGATATCGAGATTCAGCGGCGCGAAAACGACCTGATCCTCGGCACCTTTGGCCGGGGTTTTTATGTGCTCGACGATTATTCGATGCTGCGCACCCTTTCGAAGGAGCTGCTAGCCAGGCCGGCACAGCTCTTCGCGATCCGCAAAGCGCCGCTCTACATTGAGCGGAGCCGCCTTGGCCGGGCTTCGGGGCTGGGTACCCAGGGGGCGACCTTCTTCGCCGCGCCCAATCCGCCCTTCGGTGCGATGATGACGATCTATCTGCGGGATGGTCTGCGGAGCAAGCGTGAGCGGCGGGAGGCGGCGCAGGCCAAGGCGCGTCGAGGCGGGAAGACGCTGCCCTATCCGAGCGACGAGGATCTCAGGGCAGAAGATGCCGAAAACACGCCTGCGGTCTTCGTGACGATTCGTGATGCCTCTGGCGCGGTGCTGCGCCGCATCGATGCCCCTCGGCGCAAGGGCTTGCACCGGATTGCCTGGGACCTGCGTTATCCCAGCGCGATGCCGGCCAGGCTTGGCCGGGAAAGCGGCAAGGGTCCCCTGGTCTTGGGGGGCCGTTTCACGGCGACGCTTGAGCAGGAAGTCGAGGGGATCGTGACGGCGCTGACTGAGCCTGTGCCCTTCGAGGTCGAGGCGCTCCATCTCGCGAGCTTGCCGGCTGCGGATCGTGCGGAGCTACTTGCCTTCCAAAAGGATGTGGTGGAGCTGCGCCGGTCGGTGCATGCGAGCGTGCGCTTGCTCGCCGACTTGCAGGCACGGGTGGATCTGGCCCGGGTCGCGCTGCGCCGTAGTCGCGCCGCCGACCTGAGGCTGCTGCGCAGTATCGAAGCGCTGGACCAGCGGCTCGCAGGCCTGCGCCGGGTCTTGAGTGGAGATTCCTCTCTGAGTTCTCGCTACAAGCCGAGCCCGATGTCGATCCAGCAGCGCATCCAAAGCGTGGCCTCCGCCCAGCTTCGCTCCTCCTCGGCGCCGACGCAGACCCAGCGGGACGCCTACGGTTATGCCGCCGAGGCCTTTGCCCCGGTGCTGAAGCAGCTGCGGGAGCTTGCCAGCAAGGACTTGCCCGCAGTGGAGCAAGCTCTTGAGCTGGCCGGCGCCGGCGATACTCCGGGGCGCCTGCCGCAGTGGAAGAAGCAGGGCTAGCGAGCAGGACCGTTTTATCGACCTGCTACGAAAGAACTCGCGCCGCGGGGGGCGTTTGGACTCCCTGCCACGCGAGTTGCTTCGGGCCGAGCTTGCGGGGTTCGGCTCCTGCGTGCCGGCCCCTACTGCGCCTTCTTGGCGTTGCGCGACTGCAGGTTCTGCACATCGAGGGCACCGCGGCGCATCGTGGCGATGGCCTGCACCGCGGCGGCGGCTGCGGCCATATTGGTGATGCAGGGCACCTTGTAGCTGACGGCGTTGGAGCGGATCAGCCGATCATCGCTGCGTTCGAGCTTGCCGCTGGGCGTGTTGACGACCAGGGCGATGTCGTGGTTCTTGATCATGTCCACGACGTGCGGGCGACCTTCGTGGATCTTGTTGACCCGGGTCACCTCGACTCCCTGGTTGAGCAGGGCCTTGTGGGTGCCGTAGGTGGCGACGAGTTCGAAGCCCATGGCTACCAGGCGGGCGCCTAGCGCTGCGATATTGCGCTTGTCGGCGTCTTTGACTGAGAGGAAGACCTTGCCTTCCTTGGGCAGGTCGACGCCGGCGGCCTGCATGGCCTTGGCGAAGGCGGCGCCGAAGTTCTCGTCGATGCCCATGACCTCGCCGGTCGACCGCATTTCCGGGCCAAGCAGGGTGTCGAGACCGGGGAACTTGACGAAGGGGAAGACGGGCGCCTTGACCGAGAAGTGCTCGGGGATGATCTCCTTGGTAATCCCGAGCTCCTTGAGGCTCATGCCTGCCTGCGCCTTGGCGGCCAGCTTGGCGAGTGGCACCCCGATCGCCTTGGAGACAAAGGGCACGGTGCGCGAGGCGCGAGGATTCACCTCGAGCACGTAGACATCGTTGCCCTTGACCGCGAACTGGACGTTCATCAGGCCGCAGATATGCAGGGCGCGGGCCATGGCCAGGGTCTGCCGACGAATCTGCTCGACCAGCCCGTCGCTGATCGAATACGCCGGCAGCGAGCAGCAGGAGTCGCCAGAGTGGACTCCGGCCTCCTCGATGTGCTCCATGATGCCGCCGATCACGAAGTCGACGCCGTCGCCGATCATGTCGACGTCGACCTCGATCGCGTCTTCGAGGAACTTGTCGATCAGGATCGGCTTGTCCTCGCCGACCTGCACCGCCTCGTTCATGTAGTGGGTCAGGCTGGCATCGTCGTAGACGATCTCCATCGCCCGGCCGCCGAGCACGTAGGAGGGGCGGACGACGACGGGGTAGCCGATCTCGTGGGCGATGACGAAGGCTTCTTCGACGGTGCGGGCGATGCCGTTGTCCGGCTGGCGGATGCCCAGTCGCTCCAGCAGTGCTTTGAACTGCTCACGGTCTTCGCAGATGTCGATGCTCTCCACCGGAGTGCCGATCAGCGGGACGCCGGCGTTTTGTAGGTTCTTGGCCAGGTTGATCGGCGTTTGCCCGCCGAACTGGACGATCACCCCATCGGGCTTCAGTCGCTGGCAGATGTTGAGCACATCTTCGTGGGTCAGCGGCTCGAAGAAGAGTAGGTCCGAGGTGTCGAAGTCGGTCGACACGGTCTCGGGGTTGCTGTTGATCATCACGCTCTCGACGCCCATCTCGCGCAGGGCGAAGGCCGCGTGGCAGCAGCAATAGTCGAACTCGATGCCTTGGCCGATGCGGTTGGGGCCGCCACCGATGATTACGATGCGGCGCTTCTTCTGGTCGAAGCGCACCTCGTCCTCGTGCTCCCAGGTCGAGTAGTAGTAGGGGGTATAGGCCTCGAACTCCCCGGCGCAGGTGTCCACCATCTTGTAGGTGGGCGCGATCTTGTGGCTCTCGCGGTGGCGGCGCACGGCCTCGATCGGCATCCCCGACATGTCACCGATCTGGGCGTCGCTGAAGCCGAACTGCTTGGCTTGGTGCAGCAGCTTGTTGTCGGCGGCGAGCAGCCCGCTCGTTAGTTGGCGCCCGAGAGAGATCTCTTCGCAGACGATCTGATCGAGCTGGTCGATGAACCAGGGGTCGATCGCCGTGGCCTCGCAGATCTCCGCCGCCGTGAAGCCGTGGCCGAGATGCGCCATCCATAGGGCTGTGCGCAGCCAGGGCATGCGCGTCGGCCGCGGGGTGATCAGGTGCTGCCTGACCTCTTCCTTGCTGGGGACCGGACCCTTGCCCCAGGGCACCTGGCCGGCGTTCTTGCCGAAGCCGATGTAGCCCTCTTCCAGCGAGCGCATGGCCTTTTGGAAGGCCTCCTTGAAGGTGCGCCCGATGGCCATCGCTTCGCCGACGCTCTTCATCTGCGTGCTGAGGGTGCTGTCGGCGGCCGGGAACTTCTCGAAGGCCCAGCGCGGATACTTGACCACCGTGTAGTCGATGACCGGCTCGAAGGAGGCGGGGGTCTCCTTGGTGATGTCGTTCTGCACCTCGTCGAGGGTGTAGCCGACGGCGAGCATGGCGGCGATCTTGGCGATCGGGAAGCCAGTGGCCTTGGAGGCGAGGGCGGAGCTGCGCGAGACCCGCGGGTTCATCTCGATCACGACCATGCGCCCGGTCTTGGGGCAGATCGCGAACTGGGTGTTGGAGCCGCCGGTGTCGACGCCGATTTCGCGGATGATCGCGATCGAGGCGTCGCGGAGCAGCTGGTATTCCTTGTCGCTCAGGGTCTGGGCTGGGGCGACCGTGATGGAGTCGCCGGTGTGCACGCCCATCGCGTCGATGTTTTCGATCGAGCAGATGATCACGACGTTGTCGGCCGTGTCGCGCATGACCTCGAGCTCGAACTCCTTCCAGCCGAGCACCGACTCCTCGACGAGGATCTCGCCGATCAGCGAGAGGTCGAGGCCGCGCCGGGCGATCTCTTCGAACTCGTCGATGTTGTAGGCGATGCCGCCGCCGGAGCCGCCGAGGGTGTAGGCCGGGCGGATCACGCAGGGGAGGCCGATCTCCTGGACCACCGAACGCGCTTCGTCCAGGTCGTAGGCGAGGGCGCTCTTGGGGACCTCCAGGCCGATATTGGCCATGGCGAGGCGGAACTCTTCGCGCCCCTCAGCCTTGTGTATGGCTTCGCGGCTGGCGCCGATCATCTCGATGCCGAGGCGATCGAGCACGCCGAGGTCGCTGAGCTGCAGGGCTAGGTTGAGCGCGGTCTGCCCGCCAAGGGTCGGCAGCAGCGCGTCCGGCCGCTCTTTCTCGAGCACCTTGGTCACGGCCTCGACCGTGAGCGGCTCGATATAGGTGGCGTCGGCCATCTCCGGGTCGGTCATGATCGTCGCGGGATTGCTGTTAATCAGCACGACGCGGAAGCCATCGGCGCGGAGCGCCTTACAGGCTTGGGTCCCGGAATAGTCGAATTCGCAGGCCTGGCCGATAACAATCGGCCCGGACCCGAGGATCAAGATGCTCTCGAGCTCGTTCCGACGGGGCATGTCGCCTCTGTTCTTGGCCGCTGTCGCGGCTACCTGGTGCGCGGAAGATACCGGCCCAGAATCGAAGCAGATTGGCGCCCGCCAAGGAAGGATGAGGCTCGGAAAAGCTTGCCCGATACCTGTCTTCTCTCCTGGCCGCGGCTCCGGAGCTTCTAGGCTTGGGCGCCGAGCCCAGTTGACGAGATCTTTTCTCCGATTTCGAGCAGGCCGAGCCATCAGGGGGAGGCTCGGCCCCTATCCTTGTGCCCTTGCTTGCGAGGCTTGTTGAATCCGGCCTTGGGCTGGAGCCTCGTCTTCCCATCAGAACAGCTGAGGTGGCTGCAATGACTGCTCCCCGCTTTGCCCTCGGTCTCATGGTCCTGGCGTCCCTCTCCCTCGCTTCCTGTGGCGGGCACGGCCGCACGCCTGTCGTGCACGGGCCTACGACTTTCCCCGATAGTCCCGATGGCACCCAGAACAAGCTGGTCAAGGAGCTGTGGGGTTCGGGCAATGTCCGAGCCGCCTGGGATGCGCTGCCCGTTCGGCACCAGAAGGATGTCAGCGATCTCGTCCATAGCTTCGGCAGAAAGATGGATGCCGAAGTGCATCAGAAGCTGTTTGAGGCTTTCCGTTCGGCACTGGACCTGGCTCTGGAGAAAAAGTCCATCGTGCATGAGCTCTTGCAGAAATCGGCGAGGTTGGAGCCAGCCGAGCTAAAGAGCCTAGAGAAGAAGTACGACAGCATCATTGCGCTGCTCAAGGAGGCCGCTGAGAGCGAGATTGCTGACACCAGCAAGCTCGCTTCCCTAGATCTCCCCTCCTTCCTCGGGGGCAAGGCCTCGTCTCTCTTCTCGAAGCTTCTGAAGCTCGCAAACACCTCGTCGGGACCCGATATCCTCACCTTCCTCTTCGGCGGGTTAGGCAGGTGGGAATACCGGGTCGGGGAGGAGCGTGACGGCGTGGTGATTCTCCATGCTTTTTGCGACGGCTCCCGTTTGAAATGGGACTGTCCCCTCATAAAGGTCGACGGCAAGTGGATGGATCCGGGTCTTGCCAAAGATTGGCCCAAGATGATGAAGGAGGCCAAGGAGTGGATCGCCAAGCTCGACCTTTCCAAGGACAAGAAGCTGATCCTGGACTCCTTGGACAAGTTCGAGAAGCTCATCGGCAAGCTCAAGGCGGCCGAGACGGCTGAGGACTTCAAGCGGATCGTCCAGTCCTCGGCGATGGACTTCCTTCCGACCATGAGTCTCTTGCGCAAGTATGGACTCTGGGAGGATGACGGCGCTGCCGATCCTGCGGAGCAGCCGAAGCAGGAGAGGGCGAAGCAGGAGAGGGCGAAGCAGGATAAGAAGGCGATGAAGCGCGCGAAGCAGGGCGCGAAGTAGCGCGCGGCCGCTTCGAGCGGCGACAGCAAGTCGACGGGCATGGGGTCTTTGTCTTCGATGAGGAGGCCCGGCCCCTCTATTGTCTGGCTTTTGCTCGCGAGGCTTCTCGGGTCCCGCCCTGGGTCGGAGCCTCGTCTTCACATCAGAACTGCTGAGCTTGCTGCAATGAATACTCCCCGTTTTTCCCTTGGTCTCATGGCCGTGGCTTCCCTCTCCCTCGCTTCCTGTGGCGAGCGTGCCCCCACCACTTTTCCTGATAGCCCAAACGGCACCATGACCACGCTGGCCAAGGAGCTGAACTCGGGCAATGCCCGGGTCCTGTGGGATGCGCTACCCAATGGCTACCAGAAGGATGTCAGCGATCTCGTCCATAGCTTCGGCAAGAGCATGGACGCCGAAGTGCATCAGAAGCTGTTTGGGGCTCTCCGCTCCGCGTTGGACCTGGCCGCGGAGAAAAAGAGCATCGCCATCGAAATGGCGAAGGGGATGGGGCTGGAGTCGGACAACTTGAAGAAGCTCGAAGCGCAGTACGGCAGCATCGTTGCGCTGCTCAAGGAAGCTGCTGAGAGTGATCTTGCCGACGCCAAGAAAGTGGCTTCCCTGGATCTCGCCTCCTTCCTCGGCGGCGAGGGCTCGTCCCTGTTCTCGAAGTTTCAGAAGGTCGCAAGCGCCTGGGGCGATGACAATCCCTTGGCCAGATTGGCCAAGATGGAATTCAAGGCCGGCGAGGAGGTAAACGGCGTGGTTCCGGTCGAGGCCTGGGTCGACGGCAAAGTCGACGGTCCGGCGGCGCCCTTCAAAAAGGTCGACGGCAAGTGGTTCTTCGCGGATCTTGCCAACGATTGGCCCGAGATGATGAAGGAAGCGAAGGGGAGGATCGCCAAGCTCGACCTCTCCAAGGACAAGAAGCAGATCCTGGACTCCTTGGGCAAGCTCGAGGAGCTCATCGTCAAGCTCAAGCCGGCCAAGACAGCCAAGGACGTCCAGCAGATCGCCATGTCCTCGGTAATGGACTTCCTCCCGGCCATGGGCTTCTTGGGCAAGTCCGGCTTCCGGATGCATGACCGCCCTGCCGTTCCTGTACAGCAGCCGAAGCTCATCGAGGCGAAGAAGGATGCGGTGAAGGGCCTGAAGAAGGATGCGATGAAGGGCCTGAAGAAGGGCATGAAGAAGGCCCCGAAGTAGCGCCTGGCCGCTTAGAGCGGCGACATCAGATAGACGGGCATTGGGTCTTTGTCTTCGAAGAGGAGGCCCGTGTCGCTGAGGAGATCGGCAGCGCTGGGTATGGGGCGCTGCCGATGTTCTAGGTCCAGGGGGACCGAGTCGTGGGTGCTGAGGGCGAGGCTGGCGCCTTCGCTCCATTGCCTCAGCTTTTCGGGGCTAAGGCAGACGGGAGCGGCGAGCCGCTCAACGCCAGATTCTTGGCGGCGGTAGCGGGCTCCGAACCACTGGGCGCGGCGGGCGTCGAGGACGACGACGAAGTCTTGGCCGGCGGGGATCTCGGTGGCGGCGGCGGCGATGAGGTCGGTGCTGTAGCTTGCGAGGATCCTCGCGGGGTGCATGAGGACCCAGGTGCGCACGAAGGCGAGCCCGACGCGGAGCCCGGTGTAGCTGCCGGGGCCGATGTCGACGTGGATGGCGTCCGGGCGGACTTCACTCGGGCCGTCGCTGCCGAGCAGCTCCGCGACGGCAAGGTGCAGGGCGGATCCTCTCTTGGCGCTGAGTTCGGTCGTCGGCCGCCGGATCTCGCCGTCGACGGAGAGGGCGACATCCACCTTGGGGAAGGCCGTCTCGATGGCCAGAACGATGCTCATTCTGGTGCCCCAATCGCAAGTCGAACGGCGTCGGCGAGCTGCTCGGTGAGTTCGCGAACGAGCCCCTCCTCGGGCCCTTCGATCATCACTCGGCAGAGATTCTCGGTGCCTGAGTAGCGGAGCACCACGCGCCCGTCTTCTCCCAGGCGCTCTTCGACGGCCTTTTGCGCCTCGACCACGCGCGGGAGCGAGTCGAGTGCCGGCTTCTCGTTTACCCGCACGTTGACGAGGAGCTGGGGGAAGGGGCGGAAGTCTTGGGTCAGGGCCGAGAGCGCCTTCCCACTACTCTTGAGCAGGCGCAGCAGCTTGAGGCAGGTGTAGAGGCCGTCGCCGGTGTAGTGGTGCTCGGGGCCGAAGATGATGTGTCCCGAGGGCTCGCCGCCGAGGCTCAGGCCCTGCTCTTCCATCGCGGCGACCACCGAGCGGTCGCCGACCGGAGTCTCGACGATCTCGATGCCGCGGGCGCGGAGGCGCTTCTTCAGGGCGAGGTTGCTCATCACTGTTACGGCGATCTTGGACTTGGCCAGTTCGCCGCGTTCTAGCTGGGCCTCAGCCAAGAGGCAGAGCAGGGCGTCGCCGTGCACGACCTGGCCTGCGTCGTCGACGAAGATCGAGCGGTCGCCGTCTCCGTCGAGGCAGAGCCCCAGGTCGCAGCCCTGGGAGCGCACTTCCTCGCTGATGTAGTTCGGATAGAGGGCGCCGCACTGCAGGTTGATGTTGCTGCCGTCGGGGCGATCGTTGCGGATGACCAGGCTGGCACCGAGATCGCTGAGCACCCGAGGCGCAAGGCGTGAGCCGGCACCGTTGGCGCAGTCGACCAGGATGCGAAGGCCCGAGAGGCTGAGGCCGGCGAAGGGAGCTTCCTCCAGCCAGCGGCGGTAGTCGAGGCCGGGGTCTTTGAAGCGTCCTGACATCCCTGGCTCGCCTTCGGGTAGAGCAACGCCAGAGGCCATCTCCTGCTCGATCTTTGCTTCCAACGAGTCGGCGAGCTTGCGCCCGTCGCCACCGAAGAGCTTGATGCCGTTGTCTTCGGCGGGATTGTGCGAGGCCGAGAGCATGACGCCGGCGCTGTAGTGACCGAGCCGGGTTTCATGTGCTAGAGCCGGTGTCGTCAGCAAGCCACCGTTGCGAGTGGATGCTCCCGTGGACAGGAGGCCGGCCTCTAGGGCGCAGCGGATCTGACCGGAGGAGCGGCGACCGTCGTGAGCGAAGAGCACGAGAGCTTCCTCGCTGGAACGATTCAACTGGCGTCCGAGGACGATGCCCAAGTTGACGAGGGTCTGTGAATCGAGGGGCGGCTGGTTGGCTTTGCCGCGAATGCCATCGGTGCCGAAGAGTTTCATGCGTTGCGGATTCTCAGGTCGGTGTTACTTCCGGCTCAACGAGAGCGGACTGGTGATTTCGATCTCGTAGTGCTTGCCCTGGACGAAGCTCTCATCACCTAAGAAGAAGAACTGGGCGCGCAGCAGGGTGGTGAACTCCGTGCTGCTGGTGTCGGTCTCGCGCGAGATTCTGCCAATATCGGCGATGGCGCGGAACCAGCGCTGAACCCATTGGTCGCCGCCTTCTTTGACCAGCCGCGTTAACTGTTCGTCGAAGCTGCGGATGCGGAACGTAATCGTGTCTCGGTCCAGGGCGAACTCTTTGGGGCTGAGGTGGCTGGACGACCAGTCGGCGATGACCTTCAGCTCGAATTCACCGGAACTCCATGCTGGCGGTGCGACCTCGACGCTGGCCAGAAGCTGCTCATCCTGCACGCTGAACTCGTTGGCGTAGCGCGGCAAGAGCCGCAGCGAGAAGGTGATTCGTGGACGTTCTCTTCCCGAGCCCTGGGGCAGGAGGAGTTTTTGCATCCGGGCCAGTTCGCGCACATCGAGTTCGAAGAGCTCGGTCGAGTCCACGAGGCGACGCAGGCGGGCGCTCGGCCCGCGCAGCCGCACCACGGCGGGGGTGAATTCGAGGGTGTCCAAAAAGACGCGGCGACTCCACTGCTCCTGCGGGTCGGGGTAGCGCAGGGTGAGAGACTTTGGCACGAGGGTGAAGCGCGCGGTCTCGCTCTGCTCAAGCACCACCTGGATCTCGTCGTATTGCATCTTATTGAGGTAGCGAGCCAGGGTGCCTCCTTGGCTGCGCAGGTCGCGCAGGTCGAAGCGGCGGGTTGTGCGCGAACTCGCGTTTTGCTCCCCCGCCGTTGGCGGGTCGATATCGACGAAGAAGTCCACCCGCCCGTCCAGGGCCTGCAAGGCGCTCTTTGGTCCGAAGAAGACTAAGGACAGGGAAGGGGGGTCTTCGGTGGAGCTGGACTCTTGCCCTTCGCGACTGGGGCGAACCGAGCTGATCGTGTAGTCGTCCCGGACTCGCAGGTGCAGGATGCCGTCATTGCCTTCCAAAGCATCCGGCTCGACGCTGCGGTCGGTGACGATGCGGCAATGGTAGGTCCGCTCGATACTGACTTGGCCGTCCAGGTAGAACCAGAAGGCTACGGCCAAGACGAAAGCCAGTGGCAGCGGCCAGTGCTCGGTCCAGCGGCGGGCCGGGTGTTGCTTCTCGCGGGCGACTGGGGCGGCCAGAGTGGATCGGCTACTCATGCGCGGCCTCCCGTTTGGGCTTGCGCTTGATGGGCGCGAGCTTGAGGAAGCTGCGCAGATCGTCTTCGGCCAGGCTCATGTGCAGGCGTCCTTTGTGGGCGACCGAGATGGCCCCAGTTTCTTCGGAGACGATGAGTACGATGGCGTCGGTTTCGACGCTGAGGCCCAAGGCGGCGCGGTGCCGAGTGCCGAGACGTTTGGGGATACTGCGCCGGCGAGTGACGATGCGCTGTTCGAGCCCTTCGCCCTGGAAGACGGGGAAGACGCAGCCCGCCGCGACGATGCGGTCGCCGCGGATGATCGCGCCCCCGTCATGCATGGGGCTGCCAGGGAAGAAGATCGACTGCAGCATCTCGGTGGTGATGCTTGAATCGATGCGGTGCTCCGAGGCAATGATGCGATTGAGGGAAGCGACCTGCTCCACAGCGATCAGGGCACCGGTGCGGCTCATCGACATGTTTTGCAGGGCGGTGACCACGTGCTCGAAGACCCGAGTGTCCTTACGCCTGGCTACCCGCCGCATCATCATGCCGAAGAGGCGCTGGTCGCCCAGATGCGTGATCGCGCGGCGGATCTCCTGTTGGAAGACGATGATCACCCCGATCAGCGTGGTCGAAACCAGGTTGTCGTAGACCAGGCGCAAGCGCTCCAGCTCAAGCCACTGGATCAGAGCCAGGGAGATTACGAAGCCCAAGGTCACGATGACGGTGAGCCCGCGGATCACTCCCGAGCCACGAGTCTCGCGCAGGAAGCGCAAGATCACGTAGAAGAGACCCGTGATGATCAGGATCTCGATGACCGCAACTTGGAGATTCGGGATAGGCACGAGGGCCATGCTTGCTTCGCGGGGCTAGTCTTGGGGCGGCCGCTCCCCGGGTCTGATAGGCCGCCGCCGCTCAGTGTTTGTGGCCTTCGAGAGCCACCAAGGTACGGAGAAACTCGCTAGCGTAGCGCACCTGGTGGACCCGGTGAACTGCGACTCCGGCCCGGTGTCCGATCGCGATGCTGGCGAGTGTGGCAATGTCACGTTCGGCTGGCGGCGGGGGAGAACTCTCTCCCCCCAGGGCCCGGCCGAGGAAGCTCTTCCTCGATGCCCCGAGTAAGATCGGGCAGCCGAGGCTGTGGAGGGCGGCGAGCCCGCGCAGTAGCTCGAGGTTGTCCTCGTAGCGCTTTGCGAAGCCGAGGCCGGGGTCCAGGATCACCCGGCGCTGGTCGATTCCGGCGGCCAGCGCCACCTCCAGTCTTTGGCCCAGCTCCGCCCGGACCTCGCTCAGGACATCCTCATAGCTGGGCGAGTCCTGCATGGTCTTCGGGTCGCCGCGCATGTGCATCAGCACCAGTGGGCAGTCGAAATCACGGAGTACGGCCGCGAGTTCGGGGTCGCTGCGGAGCCCCGACACGTCGTTGACCCAATCGGCGCCTAGCTCCAGGCAGGCCTGGGCGACCTTGGCCTTGCGGGTGTCGATCGACAAGGCGGCCTGGGTCCGCGGGCGAAGCGCCTTGAGCACCGGCAAGAGGCGCCGCAGCTCCTCGTCGCTGGAGACGTAGTCGGAGCCGGGGCGGGTCGATTCGGCTCCGAGGTCCAGGATGCTGGCGCCATCGGCTTCGAGGGCGAGGGCGGCCTTGACCGCGGCCTCGGGTCCAGCGAAGCGTCCACCGTCGGAGAAGGAGTCCGGGGTGAGGTTGACGATCCCCATTACCAGAGGCTGGGCGGGGTCGAGCGTCAGCTCGCGCCCGCCGCGGCTGGGGAAGCGGCGGGCGGCGGCGTTTCCTCCCTGCTCCTTGGCCATCATCGCGTCGCCGTCGCCATCAGGTCGCAAAGCCCTCGGCCCCGGAGAGGTCGACCTCATCGTCCCCATCCTGAGCTTTCTCTCCCTGCTCTTCTTCCGTGCTCTGGTCCCTGGTGCTCGGGAGCGGCGGCGGGCTGGGCTTTTCGGCTTCGGGGCGCAGTCCTTCGGCTGTCGCGCCTTCGACGATGGCGCGGACCTCCTCGCCCGAGATCGTCTCGTAGCGCAGCAGCGCCTCGGCGATCTCGTCGAGGATGACGCGATCCTCGATCAGGATCTCGCGGGCGCGCTCGTAGCACTCGTCGAGGATCTTCTTGACCTCGATGTCGAGGCGCTTGGCGGTCTCCTGCGAGTGCTCACTGCCGAGGCGAAACTCGCGGCCAAGGAAGTCATTGTCGCTCTGGGTCGCGTAGTTGATGGCACCGATCTCTTCGGACATGCCCCACTCTGCGACCATGGTGCGGGCGATGCGGGTCGCCTGTTGGATGTCGTTCTGGGCGCCAGCAGAGATGTCACCGAAGACGATGTCTTCGGCCAGTCGCCCGCCGTAGCTCATGGCGATCATCCCCAGCAGCTTGCTGCGCCGCATGTGGTAGTCGTCCTTGTCGGGCAGGTACATCGTCGCTCCGAGGGCCATGCCGCGGGCGATGATGGTGACCTTGTGCACGGGGTCGACTTCGGGGATGCGGGCACCGACCAGAGCGTGTCCGGCCTCGTGGAAGGCCGTGACCCGGCGGTCCTCTTCGAGCATCTTGCGGGTGCGCTTCTCGCGGCCGAAGCGCACTCGGTCTCGGGCCTCTTCGAGATCGCGCATCTCGACCTCGCTGGCGCCGCGCATGGCCGCGAGGATGGCGGCCTCGTTGATCATGGAGGCGAGTTCGGCGCCGCTGAAGCCGGGGGTGGCGCGCGCGAGCTTTTCCCAGTCGACCTGGCGGTTCATCTTCACGCTGGCAGCGTGGACCTTGAGGATCTCTTCGCGGCCCTGGACATCGGGCATGTCGATCACGACTTGGCGGTCGAAGCGGCCCGGGCGCAGCAGCGCCGGGTCGAGGACGTCGGGGCGGTTGGTCGCGCCGATCAGGATGATGCCCTCGGAGGTGTCGAAACCGTCCATCTCGACCAGGATGGCGTTGAGGGTCTGCTCACGCTCGTCGTGGCCACCGCCCATGCCGGTGCCGCGCTTGCGGCCGACGGCGTCGATCTCGTCAAGGAAGACGATGCAGGGCGAACTTTCGCGCGCCTGCTTGAACAGGTCGCGCACGCGGCTGGCACCGACGCCGACGAACATCTCGACGAAGTCGGAGCCGGAGATCGAGAAGAAGGGCACGTCGGCTTCGCCGGCGATGGCCTTGGCGAGCAGGGTCTTGCCAGTGCCCGGGGGGCCGACGAGGAGGACACCGCGCGGGATGCGGCCACCCAGCTTCTGGAACTTGGCGGGATTCTTGAGGAACTCGATGACCTCGCCGACCTCTTCCTTAGCCTCGGCCATGCCTTGGACGTCGGCGAGGGAGACCTTGACCTTTTGTTCCTTGTTGTAGCGATTGGCCCGGGAGCGCCCGAAGGAGAGCACACCACCGCTGCCGCCCGGCGAGCGCATCTGGCGCATGATGAAGAACCAGAACAGGCCGAAGAGGATGATCCACGGCAGCAGCGACATCAGGATCATCATCACCTGACTCTCGCCAGCCTGGACCTCGTAGGAGGCGTCCTGGCCGATCGCGACCGTGCTGACGTCGACCTTCTTGCTCTGCAGATTGGCGACGGTCGCTTGTAGGGCCTGCTTGCTGGCGCCGCCCTCGATCAGGGGGGCGCGGACATAGGCGTGCTCATTGCCCTGGAAGATGAAGGCGCAGAGGTAGATCTGCTCGGGGCGCGGCTGCTCTTTTCTGGGCTGGGCGGCGCTCGGAATGACGCGGGTCTCGGTTTCGTGGACGACCCAGGCGCGGCCGTCGATGACGATGCGTCCCTTCTCGAGATCCTCGAGGAAGCCGCGGATGCCCCGCTGCTCGTAGCGGGGGTCGACCTTGTAGGCCTGGATGCGCTCAATGGCTTCGCGCTCGGCATCGGGGAGAGTCCGGAAGGTGGTCTCGATGCGACGCAGCTTGCCCGACTCTTTGTAGGTGCCGATCAGCTGGTTGTTGCGCGTGACCTGGACCGTCTCCAACTGGCCGTTGTAGAGCAGGCGGCGGAAGTCGTAGAGCGTCTTCTTCGAGCCCTCGCTCGATTGGCTGACGATGAAGAAGAGGGCCAGGATCAGTAGGAAGATGACGAAGACTCCGCCCATGCCCTTGGGCTTCTTGCCGCTAGGGCCGGAGTTCTCAGGCTTCTTCTCGGGGGGTTCCGGGCTGTTGGGACTCTGAGTCATGGCTCACATCAATGGGAGGCAGCTGGATGCGGGGGCTCTCGGCCTTGCCTCTGTTGCGGGGCGCGCGGATACGCATTCTTCGGGATTTCCGAGGTCCTTTCTTAGGACCGGAAGGCTCCGAGTTCATTCCTAGCAGGGCCTTTTTCAACGCTGGGCTAGGAATCTGAGGACTAGCAGCTGGGTCATAAAGATGCCCCAGCTGCTCGCGGAGGATTCTGCGCCCTGGGCCGCTTGGGCTGCGACTTCGCCTCGCTGTCGCTTGCTCGCGCCCAGAGGCCGAGCTTTCGCCGTCGCCCTGCTAGCGTTGATCTAGGCGTGCTGGGTATTGCTCTGGGGCGAGTTCACGCCGCCTGCGCTCTCGCTGGTCCAGAGGGGCTTCGTCTTGGTGGGTGCGTTCCTGGCCCAGGCTGATCAGGATTTTGCGGCTCAGGTCGGCGATGACCTCGTCGTAGGCCGAGCGGCGATTTTCCCCCATCGAGAGCCGGTATTCGGCCCGGTCGGCGTGCTTGGACTGGTGCAGAATCCTGCCTGAACTGCGATCACGAAGTATGGCTCGGCACTCAAGCCAGGCCGAGCCCTCCTGCTGCGACCCCATGCCGCCGCCGATCAGGGCCTGGCCGCCGGCCTGCAAGATGCTCACTTCGAGGACGGCATCTGCGTGCTTCCAAGAGGCCGGGATCAGTCCGGTCATCGGCGTGAGGTCCTGGCCAAGGCGGAGGCTCAGCTGCTGATCGATGCCCTGGACCAGGGTTTCATTGCTGACGGTCTGGATCGCGAGGGTGCGGATTCCGAGGCGCTGGGCGGAGTAGCCCTGGACGTAGCCGCAGCCGGAAAGCAGGAGGCAGCTGCCCCAAAGCATGGCGAGGATCCTCGCTACTGCCGACATCAGTTTTCGCTCCCGATACGCTTTTCGAGTTCTTCGACCTCTTTGAGCAGGGCCCTAGCCTCATCCTGGCGTTTGGATTCGGGGTCGGCGAGCAGGCGGGCCAGGGCCTCGCGAGCTCCCTGCGGCTTTTCGATCCGGAGGTAGTAGCGGGCGGTGCGCAAGTGCTTCTCCTCGATCCATTGCAGCACCGTTGACAGGCTGCTGCGGGCTTCGTCGAGGAAGGCGGCATTGGTCGAGTTGCTTTGCAGGTAGCCGACGAGCTCGGCCTTGGCCCGGCGTAGGCCGGCCGCGTCGTAGTCGGGGCCCTGGGTCTTTTTGAAGTAGGCCATCGCGATGCGATGGCCGGCAAGGTCGATCCAGGCGCGGTCCGAGGCCTCACGCAGCGATACCCGCTCGCGCAGCTCTTGGTAGCGGCGGATGGCTTCGTCGTAGTCTCGCCCGATGTAGGCCGCCTCGCCGAGAATGCGCAGGGCATCGAGGGCGTAGCGCGAGCGCGGGTAGTAGAGGAGAAAGTGGTCCAGGACGACGATGGAATCTTCTAGGTCGGAGACGATGCCCAGGAAGGTCCATCCTGTCGCCGCGAGCGCGGCCCCGCTGCGGTAGCTCAGCCACTCGGCACGCGGGAGGTAGTCGCTGAGCGGGTAGAGGCGCGGGAAGTCCTTGAGCGTCTCGTAGGCGTCCCAGTAGTTCTCCGTCAGGTAGTAGGCATTGGCGAGGGCGACCAGGTAGCGCTCGCGTTCGATGCCGAGGTATTCGCCCTTGCTCCGCTCCTCAAGCAGGCGCTGGGCCCGCTCACCCTTGCCCTCCTCGATGAGCTGTTCGGCCTTGGCCAGGTATTGGCGCGGTGTCTCTAAGCGCTCACTCGGAGGAGTATCGCTGGCGCAGGCACTGAGGAGGGTGAGGGCGGCAGCCAGGGCTATGCGGGGCAGATTCACGCCGGGATTCTGGCAGCTGCCGCCGTCACTTGGAAGAACCGGCTGGGCTCTGGATGACTAGGCCCTCCAGCATGCCCCTCTTGCCAGTGCGATCGCTGAAGATCCACACGCCGCCCTGATCCGTTTGGTCGGCTCAGTGCTCATCGAGCTTCCCAGCCGGAGTCGAGGAAGACCTGGATGTCATCTGCATCCATAGGGACGGCCCGAATCCCGTTTTTGTCGCGCTCAAGGCGCAGGAGCTGGAAGTCTTTCGAGCCCATTTCGCTCAATGCTTCCCAGGCAGCGGCAATGCACTCGAAGGAGTGGGTCGTTGCGATGATCTGACCGCCGTTGGCCTTGGATGTCGTCACCAGGCCCTGCCAGATGCTCTTCATCTGTTCGTAGTAGATGCCGTTTTCGATCTCGTCGATGAGCGCGATGGCGCCTGGCAGGATCATGGTGGCAAGAGCGAAGGAGACGAGTCGGTGCAGGCCGCGGCCCATTTGGTGGATGGGGATCTTGGTCTTGAGCCCGACGTCGACGTGCAAGACCGCCTTGTTCTGGATCGGGATCAGAGCGAGATCCTGGATGGCAGGCTCAAGGCGCTGCAGGAGGGCTACGAGCTCGCCCGTCTTGTTGTCCCGCTCTAGCTGACCGAAGGCCATGGATTCGGGGTCCCCGATCGTGTTACCCGCGTGGACCAGGATCGAGTTGCCTCGGGTGGACTTGGCTTGTTGAAGGCTCTCGATGAAGAGCTGGAGGTTTCCTGCGGCGGTGATGCTGTGCGACCCGCGGAAATAGCCCTGCGCCCATTCCGCTTCCACTTCAAGGCGTCCGGGAAGAAGCTCAGAATCCGGGCCCCGCTCATGCACCGCATTGGGGCCTGGAGCCATCAGCATTTTGCTATCTGTCTTGAAGCTCATCGCGAAGGAGGCGTTTTCTACTTTCTCCTCGCCGTGGACTCGTTCGGTGCTGTCGATGCGAATCTCCTGCGCCGCGTCGAAATCGGCGAAGAGTGGCGCCCAGAGATCGGCAGGATTCGAAGGAAGCGGTCGCTGGCCTCGCATGCCAAGGCTACGAATGCTCGCCTGAGGGTCTTGCAGCTGACGGCTCAGGTCGATCGCTTCGAGTAGGGATGTCTTACCCGTGTTGTTGGCGCCGGTGATCAGGGTGACTTGAGCCATGGGGACGTCCAAGAGCTCGTGGATCGCCTTGAAGTTGCGGATGCTGATGCTCTCGATCATGGCTATCTCCCCTCGCCCTTCACAATGGACTGTGGCTGCGTCTGCCGAGAGTGTAGCCAGGGGATGGCGTTCGAAACGAGTCTTGCCGTTCGAAGCCTGAGGCGGGGGGGGACTTCCCACCAACAGTCAATAGCGAAATCGGCGGGTAGCCGGACCCGCCGCCGTCTTCATCAGGCTGCGGTCTTTGCCTGGCGAGGTTGA